>Ga0209533_1003411_pt1 | contig 14083 bp, 16 predicted proteins | sample COG_04_FD_184748 | JGI IMG/M metagenome (GOLD analysis project Ga0209533, IMG submission 184748) | Pelagic Microbial community sample from North Sea - COGITO 998_met_04 (SPAdes) (version 2) | ecosystem: Environmental > Aquatic > Marine > Neritic zone/Coastal water | place: Helgoland, sampling... | reverse complement strand
GCCAGTTAAAAGCCCCTGAAGTCCTACAAGATCACCTGAGATCCCTACAAAACTCCTACAGCCAAAAGAGGGGGGGTAGTGATCTGGTGATGGGGGTATTCTTTATATGTGGTTCCATGCCTTGTTAGGCTTTTTTATATTGTAATTCAATAAAGCATAGCCAAATAAAATCATTGTTGTAAACTGCTATCATAAATCGAATATGATAATAATTTACTACAAGGAATTTTGGTTTTATGGCTAGTAGCTCTAATTCTGATTTCAAATCGGTTCTTTGGAAATCAGCAGACAAACTTCGCGCCCAAATGGATGCGGCAGAATATAAGCATATTGTTCTTGGTCTTATCTTCCTCAAATATATCTCCGATACATTCGTTAAACAGCAGGAGAATGTTCGCAATATGGTCTCAGAACCATCCTCTGACTATTTTGTGAGCGAGGATCCTGCTGAGTACAGCGCTGAATTAGAGGAGCGTGACTACTATATCCAGGACAATGTGTTCTGGGTACCTCAAGAAGCACGTTGGGAGACTCTTCGATCCAAAGCAAAACAACCTGATATTGGTTCTCTGGTTGATGGAGCAATGACTGCCATCGAAAATGAGAACCCAACATTGCGGGGTAAGTTAGATAAGCGGTTTGGTCGTGCCCAGTTGGGTCAGGGTGTTCTGGGGGAGTTGATCGATCTTATTTCTACTATTGGTTTTGCAGACACCTATGATTCGTCAGATCTTCTTGGCGAGGTTTATGAATACTTCCTTGGTCAGTTTGCCTCTGCTGAAGGCAAGAAAGGCGGACAGTTCTACACGCCTTCTCACATTGTAAAAACACTGGTTGCGGTGTTATCCCCTAATTCAGGTCGAGTCTATGACCCATGCTGTGGTTCAGGTGGAATGTTTGTCCAAAGTGAGGAGTTCATTAAAGCGCACGGTGGTCGTGTGGATGATATCTCCATCTATGGTCAGGAGAGTAACCCAACTACTTGGCGATTGGCAGCAATGAACCTGGCAATTCGTGGATTCTCGGCAGACTTAGGTAAAGAACCTGGCGACACTTTTGCTCGTGATCAATTTCCTGATCTGAAGTTTGATTACATCATGGCAAACCCTCCCTTCAATATCTCTGATTGGGGTGGTGAGAAGTACGAGAGTGATCCTCGTTGGCAATTCGGTAGACCCCCAGTAGGCAATGCGAACTACGCATGGTTACAGCATATGTTGTGGAAGTTGCGTCCAGGCGGTCAGGCAGGTGTTGTCCTTGCTAACGGTTCGATGAGTTCCAACACGGGTGGTGAAGGTCAAATACGAGAAGCGATGGTGCGAGGTGATGCGGTTGAAGTCATGGTGGCACTGCCAGACAAACTGTTTTTGAATACGGGGATTCCTGTGTGTCTCTGGTTCCTGACCAATGACAAGACTATGAGCGGACGAGACCGCAGAGGTGAAACGCTCTTCATTGACGCAAGTCAGTTGGGAACGATGGAGACCCGTGTTCTCAAGGTTTTCACCGATGAGGACATCGCAAAGATTCAAGAGACGGTTCAGTCGTGGAAGACGGGCGTGGATTATGAGGACGTGGCAGGGTTTTGTAAGTCTGCCTCTTTGAAAGAGATTGAGAAGAATGGATTTGTTTTAACCCCAGGGAGGTATGTTGGATTTATTGATGAGGTTGATGACGCAGTCCCCATAGGGGATAAATTACAGAAAATGACTTTAGAATTGTCAGATCTATTTGTTAAGAGCAAAAAAATTGACCACGAAATTTTGAAAATGTTGCGTAGTTATCGTGATGAATAAAGTAAGACTCGGAAGTTTAATTAGCACACTCACTGATTACCATGCTAATGGTTCTTATCAAGTTCTAAAAAAAAATGTGACCCTTCAGGATGAGGAAGATCATGCTCTCATGATACGAACTAAAAATTTCGAGCAGAATGATTTTCGGATCGCAAATAAATATATAAATAAACATGCATATAATTTCCTTGCAAAATCGAAGGTTTTTGCGGGAGACCTGATCATGAACAAAATTGCAAATGCTGGATCTATCTATCTTATGCCAGACTTGGATCGTCCCGTATCCCTGGCAATGAACTTGTTTCTAATAAGACCAGACGAAAAAAAGGTTAATCCGAAATACATTTATCTATTTCTTAAAATAAACGAGACCTACGTCAAATCGTTCGCTCAAGGTTCAGTCACTAAAACAATCACCAAAGAAGCGGTAAGGAATTTGGAGATATCTGTGCCTCATCGTGAGGAACAAAACGCTATTGTTAACGTTTTTGAATTGATTTCTTCAAAAATAGAACTCAATCAAAAGATGAACCAAACCCTTGAAGAGATCGCCAAGGCAATCTTCAAGTCATGGTTTGTGGACTTTGATCCTGTGCGAGCAAAGGCAGAGGGTCGCCCCACAGGTCTTCCCCCTGAAATCAGTGATCTGTTTCCTGATGAGTTGGTGGATTCGGAGATCGGGGAGATTCCGAAGGGGTGGGAAGTCGCGATTGTGAGTGATTTTGGTAAAGTTGTTTGTGGAAAAACCCCATCGACCAAAGACCCAGATAACTTCGAGGGAGAATTCCCATTCATCACAATTCCAGATATGAGAGGCAATCTAATCAATTTATCAACTGAAAGATCAGTTTCGGAGAAGGGTGCCACTGTTCTAAAGGGAAAGATGTTACCCGCTGGTTCAATCTGCATAAGTTGTATTGCAACACCGGGATTGGTCAGCATCACTTCTTGCGACTCGTTCACCAATCAGCAGATCAATAGCATTGTTCCAGCAGATGAAGTCGATAAAGAATATCTGTTGTTTTCAATGATGACTTTTGGCGATTTAATTTCATCAGCGGGTAGTGGTGGATCTGTTTTTGCCAATCTAAGTACCGGTAAATTTAAGGAATTACCTATTCTTCGAGCAAATGAAAAATTAAGATCTGCTTTTTCCAGAGTCATTCGCCCGATTCTTCAACGAATAGAGTTATCGCAAAAGGAAATCTATACCTTGTCCGAACTCAGAGACACACTCCTACCCAAACTTATCTCCGGCGAACTCCGCATCCCTGACGCTGAGAAGTTCCTTAAGGAGGCAGGTATCTAATGGCACTGGTAACTGAAGATCAAGTGGAACTGCAAAGTATCGATTGGTTTAAAGACCTCGGTTACCAGTATGTCTGTGGTTATGATATTGCCCCTGATTGTGATACCCCTGAGCGCATCGATTATCGTTCGGTTGTATTAAAAGATCGTTTACTATCAGCACTTAAGCGTATCAATCCCGAAATGCCTCAGTCAGCAATCGATTCTGCACTCTCACAGTTAGTAAACCCCAATATCCCTGCATTGATGTCTTGTAACCGCAAGGTGCATTCCTGGTTAACAAAGGGCGTTAAGGTGACTTACCATGAGGGTAATCAAGAGGTTGGTAAGCAACTAAAGGTTGTGGACTTTGATAACCCAGAAAACAATGATTGGTTGGTGGTAAATCAATTTACTATTCATGGTCAGAAGCATAATCGTAGACCTGATGTGATCGTGTTTTTAAATGGACTACCTATCTCTGTCATCGAACTTAAAAATGCCGCAGATGAAAATGCTGATATCTGGGCAGGGTATAACCAGTTACAAACCTATAAGAACGATATTCCTGATCTATTTAACTACAACACCTGTTTGGTCATCTCAGATGGTATCTATGCAAGGTTAGGGTCACTGTCTGCTAATGAAGAACGCTTTATGCGTTGGCGAACCATTGATGGTGTTGAGGTTGATCCTTTGGGTCAGTACCGAGAATTAGAGACACTGATTAAAGGATTATTTGATAAGCAGACTTTCCTTAATTACCTAAGATACTTCTGTCTATTCGAAGATGATAAGACCATCATCAAAAAGATTGCAGGGTATCACCAGTTCCATGCGGTTCAGGCGGCATTAGAGTCTGTAGTCAAAGCAAGTGGTATTGAAGGCACCAAGAAGGGTGGTGTGGTCTGGCACACTCAGGGTGCAGGTAAAAGTATTGAGATGGCATGTCTTGCAGGACGTTTAATCTCAGAACCTCGTTTAGAGAACCCTACCATCGTTATGGTCACTGACCGACAAGATTTGGATGGACAGTTATTTAGTGTGTTTGCAGGGGTAGGTGACCTGTTAGGTGAATCGCCCAAACAAGCAAATTCCAGAGCAGAGATGCGCGAACATCTGATGAACCGTCCTTCGGGCGGTATTATCTTCACTACCATTCAGAAGTTTGGGTTAGACAAAGACGAGGACATCTTCCCAGTTCTTACAGACCGTCATAATATCGTGGTGATCGCAGATGAAGCACACCGAACCCAGTATGGGTTCAAGGCGCAGATTGATAGTGCCAGTGGTGCCATTAAATATGGTTTGGCGAAGTCCCTGCGTGATGGTCTACCCAACGCAACCTTCCTTGCATTTACTGGCACTCCAATCTCTCAGGATGACCGAGATACCCAAGCAGTCTTTGGTGAGTATGTTTCTGTTTATGATATCCAACAGGCAGTAGATGATGGCGCAACTGTACCAATCTACTATGAATCTCGTCTGGCAAAAATGACTCTCAATCAAGCGGAACTGCCTCATATTGACGATGAAGTAGAAGATATCCTTAGCAGTGAAACTGCAGATGATCGTGAGAAAGAAAAAGCAAAAACACAGTGGTCAGCACTTGAGGCAATTGTAGGTTCGGATTCACGACTTGAAGAGGTTGCTAATGACTTGATCGAACACTACGAAACCAGAAGTCAGACTCAACCTGGCAAGGCAATGATTGTCACCATGTCTCGTGATATCTGTGTACGGTTGTACAACAAGATTGTTGAAGCAAAACCTGATTGGCATTCGGATGATCATATGTCTGGTGCGATCAAAGTAGTTATGACTGCATCTGCATCCGACAGACAAGAGTTCCAACCCCACCACACTAATAAGTCGCAAAAGAAAGACCTGGAGAAACGATTTAAGGACGCCTCAGACCCCCTTAAGATAGTGATTGTAAGGGATATGTGGTTAACAGGTTTCGATGCACCCTGTCTTGCCACTATGTATGTTGATAAACCCATGAAAGGAGCAAATCTGGCACAGGCAATTGCCCGAGTTAACCGAGTGTTTAAGGATAAACCAGGTGGATTGGTGGTTGATTACATTGGCATTGCACCACAACTCAAAGAGGCACTGGCAACCTATAGTGCCGCCAAGGGTAAAGGGCGACCCACAATCGATTGTTCAGAGGCATTACGCATTTTGAAAGAGAAGATGCATATTGCCAGAGACCTTTTACATCCAGTGGATTGGTCTGGTTATAGAGATGGTGCTATTGTATTACAACTAATTCCTACCTGTATGAATCATATTCTTGAGCAGGAAGATGGGAAGCGAAGGTACTGCGATACAGTTCTTCAGATGACCAAAGCATTTGCTCTCTGTGGCACCTTGGACGAGGCATTGCAGTTGTCACCAGAAGTTGCCTTTCATCAGGCAGTAAGAGCACCTTTGGTTAAAGGTGGTAGCGGAGATGCTCCCCCTAAAGATACAGAATTTGAACTTCAGCAATTATTATCACAGGCGGTGGTGGGTGATGGTGTTCAGGATATCTTCAAATTGGCAGGTCTGGAGTCACCTGATATCTCCATCTTATCTGATGAGTTCTTAAAAGATGTTCTGAAAATGCCGCATAAGAATCTTGCGGTGGAACTGCTCCAACGTCTTATTAAGGATGAGGTCAAAACCAAGTTCAAAACCAATGTAGTGAAGCAACGTAAGTTTAGTGACCTATTAGAGAAATCATTAGGCAAGTACGCAAATCGTGCTGTTGAAGCGGCACAAGTCATCGAAGAACTGATTGCTATGGCAAAGCAGTTTAAAGAGGATATTGAGCGTGCAGATGCTCACAGTTTATCGGCAGAGGAACATGCATTTTATGATGCATTAGCACGCAACGAGTCTGCTGAAGAATTGATGGGTGAGGATGTGCTAATTGAAATGGCACGTGAAGTTGCGGCAAAACTAAGAGATAACCTCACCGTAGATTGGGCGGTTAGGGATAGTGTTCGGGCAAAATTACGCCTGATGATTAGGTCACTACTTCGCAAGTACAAGTACCCGCCTGATGAGCAAAAGGATGCTGTAGAAATGGTGTTAAGGCAGGCAGAAGTTATTAGTGAAGATGCCCTGGCGGCGTAAATTGAGAGGTCTTTATTTTGAATAATATTCTTTTTGAGGGCACAACGTTAGTTAATTCTCGTGAAGAAGATCACCTTGAAGATGCAGTAGGCATTTTTTGTAAAAAACTGTGCGAAAAGGATTCATGGACTGCGGATGCACATAAGATCAAAAATAATCTCCTTGGTGCATTAAAGAAACATAAATACTTTTTTTTTGAGGCGGATCCTTACCGATATGGGCTATCCCAAATCGGACAGTCTTGTCTGGTTAATGTTCCGCTTAAACAGCGGGGTCATTTAAAAAAATTTAGAGGCTGTCAAATTCGATTATTGTGTATTGGTACTGGCAGATATAAACGGGAATACGCAGCCAAGAAAATTAATTTCGGAGTTGGTTAGATGAACAATAGTGAGATATTTGAAAGGATAATAGATAATAAAGTTCAAATTATAGAGGCACTATCATCTGGGGCTTCATCAGGGCTATTAGTTTTATTTCGTTTGTATGATTTTAAGGGTAACCTCACCGATCAGTTAGACTCCATAGAAAAACTATTACAGGAACTGAGCAAAGAACAGCTTTACTATGATTTACTCATGATCAAAGAGCTAGTTGATTTTGATAAAGATAAATTTATAAAAGGTGATCTTGAGGATTTTATCTGTCTTTTTTTTGATAAAGCAGTTTATAGTTTTGATGCAATTGATGAGATATCTAAAATTGAAATAATCCAGTCCAAAATTCTAAAAATTAAAGAAAGTAAAAATAATTTTTTCTTTGATATTTTTTGTCTTCGAATAAGCTTGATTTGTTTTGATGCGATGGGTTCATACCGCCTTCATTTGAGAGAGAGTTTAAAGGTATATCTCATGGAAATTAAAAAGTTTCCTCTAAACTTTTTTAAAGTTTTTAAAGCAGGAAGCACCTTTAAGAGACTAATGAGATTGATAACAGCTTTGGAATCAATAGGATCAGGTCAGTCTATAAAAAGTGAAAAACAATCCACAGTTATTGCCATGCGCGAAACAGCAATTGAGGTAGTAAACTCAAATCTCAAGGCTGCCGGTGTTTCTCGTTATTTGTATTCGCTGATAAATCCCTATACAAGTGATATGGATGAGTTGCGAAAGCAGTCTGATAAAGATCAAAAATTGCTTGATTCAAACAAAAAGCGCGATGTGGGAATTGCTGCAATTCTTCTTATTGTTGGATTGGTTTTTGTAGGACCGAATCTTTTTGATAATTACCACACATGGATTATGTCCGGTGAAGGTCAAAGGGGGGAGGTACTTACAATTAAAGCAGTTAATAATGCGGCACTTGGCTCAAAATTAACTGTAGGAGATAAAATTTCTAGAATAAACGACATTATAAATCCCTCCCTTGAGGAGCTTCGCCAGGAAATAGAAAACTCCCACGGCGAATTAACAATTACAAAGTCACGAGAAGGAAATTTTAAAACAATAAATGTAAATCCATTGGTTGATGGTAGTGGGAATAAAAAACTTGGAGTGAGTTTTTTTCAATTAAGTGATGGAAAGAAGGTGTTTACAGTCTTATTGTCATTTTGGTTGTTATATTTATTTATTGAACTGGGGAAATACATATTTAGATTTATAGATGTTTTATCGTATAACATTATCTACACCTTGAACCTTTTGATGGTGGTCTCATTTTTTGTTTTTTATGACTTATTACTAAAAATTCTAGGGTTTAATATCTATACCTTTCTTGTTTTGTTTGGCATTGTTTTTGGTGCTAAACATATTATTAGTGATCGCTGGATTTTAAAAGGTTGGTTAGATGAAATTGGTGCAATTTTTAAAAGAAAAATGTAACTCTCTTAGACGAAAAAAATTATGAGATACTCAAAAATTATTTTTCATATACCGCATTCATCAACAAAAATACCTGCAGAGTACAGAAATCATATTCAGTTGTCAGATGACGAACTGAAAACAGAAATGAGATTAATGACTGACTGGTACACGGATGAACTATTTAGCGAGGCAGTATCAAATTTAGGAATAGCAGTTAAATTTCCGATAAGCCGGTTGATTGTTGATCCAGAGCGTTTTTCTGATGACGATCACGAGAATATGAGTAGGGTGGGAATGGGAGTTCTTTATACCAAAACTAGTCATGGTCAGTTGCTTCGAGATCCTAAATATACAAATGGAAAAGTGCGTAGTGACATATTAGACCGATACTACTTCCCGCATCATAATGAATTAACTTCTGCAGTTTGTGATGAATTAGATCAGAATAATTCTGCAATGATAATTGACTGTCACAGTTTCCCAGATAAGGCACTTCCTTACGAGCAAGACAAGGCAGAAAGCAGACCTGATATATGTATTGGCACGGATTCTTTTCATACTCCAAGTAGTATAAGTTTAAATTTGAAGCAAAATTTTGAAAGTCTGGGATACAGAGTTAAGTTGGACAGTCCTTTTTCAGGCTCTTTAGTTCCAGGTCTGCATTATCAAAAAAACAAAAATGTTCATTCTGTGATGATTGAGGTTAATCGAAGTTTATATATGGATTCAAAAGCCAAAAAAACTAGAAACTTTGAAAAAGTAAAGAATGACATTAATACTGCCATAACAAATATTGTTAAAAATTAGAATTATAAAATGTGTAACAGGTAGCTACACTTTTTGTTGAAAGAGTTTTGGTTAATAGTTTTAGAGAATAAATATGTCTAGAAGCAATGAAATATCATTTGATGAATTTAGAACACTGATTTCCATACCCCTTTTTGGATCTTTTATCGTAAATCCAATGGGACCGACCTTGTTGGTGTTTGGAATTGGACGAATATCGGATAGTAAGTCAAACCTGATGTTTGCTTCATTGAATCCTTTTTCACAAACTGCAGAAATAATTTCAGAATATAGTTTTGATACAAAGACGGTCGATTTGCACAAAAAACTACTAAATGATCTCCCAATAGCAGCTGATATAGAGTTTTTCTTGAGTGAGAAATTCGATAATAACGCTTCATTTTCTACACCAACAATTCTATTTGGTACGCTTGACTCGCAGGATAATCAGAGTGCATCAATTCAGCGCGAAATTATTTTTAATATTTTGAAGTATTCATCAAGCCCCTCATCCGCGCTTGCTAGTCTCGAGCGTTTTCCTATGAATGTAATGGATAGGGTAAGTCATGAGATGAATGGAATGTTTACGAATAAAAACAAAAATAAAAAAATATGTGATACGCAAGAATTAGAAACTCTTGAAGGAATAGTTTGTAATCCAGACCATATTAGACAGGAATTTAAAGGATTTCTTTTAGCATGGAATGGATCAATAGATTTCCAAAAAAGTCATGGTATGGGTAATAGTATGGATATTTTCTCATTTGACGAAATGATTGAATTCTTAAGTAGAGTTTTTCCAAATCTAGTAAAATTTTTATTAAAGTAGACAGTAATGATTTTGGGAAAACAATTTTAAATATAATAAACAAATTATGAAGAAAATATTACTTTTTAAAGATGATAGCTTTTGTACCATGGTGTCCTCGTGGACGGAGGAGTTATATTGTTATAAAGATCTAGACGGGACTCTTTGTTTACAAGAAAGCAAAAGTGGTGAAGGCGAGAGGGACTGGTTTTCACCGATATGTGGCATTGAAAATAAAACTCAATTTATAGACGCCCTTAATAGGCTAGAAAATATTTATCCTCCCGATATAGATCGAGAAATGACAAATATTCTCGGTAAATTGGATAAAAAAATTGCAACAGAAATTGAGAAAGAATACTTCGATATTTAGTTTTAATTTATCTTAATCATATTATTTTCTTTCTATAGTTGGAACATCATAGATAGACCAATCAATTTCTGGGCTTTTTGTACTTAGGTTTAATTTTTCGCGACGCTCTTTTCTTGTCATTTTGAAAATAGAATAATGTTCGGCATCGATTATTTTTTGTAGTTCTTCTTTTTTAATTAGATCGCTAATTATTCCAGCTTCGATATAACCCTGTATTTTGTGATCTAGATGCTTTCGATATGAAGAATTTAAATCTCTAGTGCCATAAAAAAGATTTAGCAGATGTTTCATGCCTGATACATATTTTGAATAAGAGGTTTGGTTTTTTTCGGACACTTTTTACAACCTATCTTTTACAAACTGATTAATAGAGTGTAATTTATACCTTAACAATACTATTGTGTATAGCAGATTAAAATGGGTGCATGTAATGGATAAAAAAAAGCCTAAGAAAACAACTCAAGAAATGGATTTAAAAGAAAGGCAGTTGAAAGAGAATATGCTCCTGAAAGAGCTACTGACTACGACGCAACCGATATCAGCGGACAGCGCAGAAGAATCGCAACCTACAACAGGCTTCGTGGTTCCAGAGGCGCACAGGGAGACGGTAGAGCAGATGAAGGCGGAGTACCCAGACGCTTCAGAGCAAGACCTAGTGGAATTGCTGAAGTTGAGCTAGATGGGGTTATCAATTAGAGGATAAAAATAATGAATGACAATGGTGCTTTTATTTTAATTGTCGCTGTTCTGGCGATACCTTTAATTATATGGGCGTATAACAATGACCCAGCTGCGAATCCCGATTTGGGTGATCAGCGAGAGCATGATTTGGAGCAGCCAGGTTTTATGGTTGCATTGATTGGAAGCATAGCCGCCATAGTAATCATTTTTGGTTTGGCATTAAGTATCCAGTAGAGCCAATTTATGAAAGGATTATTAATAGGTGACTACAAAGAATTGTTTTCAAAAGAGCAGTTTATTGACCTAGCATCACAGTTTGGGTTTAAAGATATAGATCAATCCTACAGCGCCATTAATGACCTTTATACCTTTTATAACATGTATTTAAAGGACAATGACGGGCTGTCTAGAAAAAGCGTTAAAACGGCTTATAGAGCTATTTCAGGGCATTCAAAAAAGTTAGCCCAATCATTAGATATTCCGCTATTTGAGAGCGCTCTGCTTCATTCAAAAATTCAGCACAATAGACAAGAACTTTTAACTTTATTGGGTAGTTTATCTAACACGGCTGATGATCTTGCAGATTCAGTTGAGGCGGATAATCCTGGTCGGCGCATGTCTGTTGAGAATAAATTTTTGTTGGGCTTGTGTGATGTATATAAAAAGGGCACAGGCAACACATTTGATGACATCTTATTTGATCCATCACAAGATGTAGAGCGCCAATATCAAGGCGAATCTCTCTCTTTTATAAAGCATTGCATTGATCAGGCAAATATCTGGAAGACAGACGCTGCCTTGGTTCAGCTCATAAAGCGTAATCAAAAACACAAATAGAAATTTTTTACACCATTTGTGTACTTAGAATAATTTTATCAGCTTGGATACTGTTACCACACATTCATTAACAAGCGTGGTAACACATGACATACATCGACAAAAAGACTCATCTTGAGTCATCAACTATTCCCGAATTTGCAAAACGTCACTCTCTCAGCGTTTCAACAGTTTATCGACTTATAAAAGATCGTGAGCTCGTTACAAAAAAGATCAGAGGTTTAACCAGAATACTGCACAGTGACGAGCTGTTATGGGTCAATTCCCTCAAAGACGACATCAAGAAGAAGTGATGTGATGGCAGTCTATATCGCTTTCAAAAACTACAAAAGTCACGATGTTAAGACAGGTTCAATTGATCAGGTTCTATTATGGGCTGCATCAGTGATAGATAAAAAGTCAGTTATAAAAATTGCCCGAGCAGGAACAGAGGGCAAGTCAGTAAAAATCATCGCAGACTACACAAGTGAGGGTTTGTTCTATGCCAGAACGCCTCGATTATTAAGTAAAAGTGATTCAAAAAAGCTATGTCAAAAAGCAAGAAAATAATAAAACCTTGTCGTTCGGGTGGCTTCTCATCCTTTTATCATGAGGTGATTAACTCCCAAGTCTTTATTGGTCTTAGACCAATAGCAAAGTGTCTGTTGTTTAGGCTGAATAGTCTTTATATACCTATCCACAGAGAAGAGATCAGTGTTTCGGTTGTCAATGCGGCTAAGTGGATAAAATGTAACAAAGATACGGCATCCAAGGCATTTAAGGAGCTAGAAAGAGCTGGGTTTATTGATCTGCTGGAGCATCATTTATGGCAGCAATGTAAGGCTAGGGTTTACCGTCTTACGTTTAGGACCTTTAAAGGCAGAGAGCCAACAGATGAGTGGAAGGATGTTTAGTATTTTCCGATCCCAGATTAAGGGTCTATATACGCCTAAATTAAGGGATCTTCTCTTCTTTGGATGGAAAATTTGGTCAATTTTTAAGCATAAATTGAGCTATTTTTGTGATTTTGACACCCTCTGCCAACGTTGTAGGACCCTTTGTTTCGGAAACTTATATATATACCAAGGGGGTGTCTAGTAATGAGTGATAAAGACATTTCCAAGAAAGGGGTATTAGTAAATATTAGTGACAAGATAACTATGGAGCCGTTGTTATTAACGTTAAAGGATGCTCGAACTTGTCTGTCTATGGGTAAAAATTCGTTTAATAAATACATTCGTCCAAATTTGAATGAGATAAGAATTGGTCGACACATTTTTTTTGAGAGACTTGATTTGCAGGCTGTGGCAAGAGACACTGCTCAACGCTACAGATGTCCTAATCAATCTCAAGGAGATATGAAATGGGACAAAGAAAAATGTCAGGGCTCTATAAAAGGGGCAATATCTGGCACATTGACAAACAAATCAGCGGTAGACGAATTCAACGCAGCACTGAAACAGGAAACCTGAATGAAGCCGAAGCGTTTCTGGCTCACTATATTGAGAAAGAACGTAAAGGTAGAATTTATGGCGAGCCTAATCAGTACCGATTCGTTGACGCCGCAAAGCGATATATAAAGGAGGAAACCAAGAAGAGCCTCGAGCGTGATATTCAAGATCTAAAAGCTGTGATGCCATTTATTGGTGATTTGGAGCTTAAACAGGTTCATTTGGGTTCGTTACAACCCTTTATTGATAAGCGAAAAAAAGCGGGTATCAAAAGCTCAACGGTAAACCGAACACTGAGTGTTGTCAGATCAGTATTGCGAAAGGCAGCATCAGCGTGGCGAGACGATAATGGTAATCCATGGCTGGCAAGTGTTACGGAAATACCGAAACAAAAATGGGCAGATGGTCGAAAAGCCTATCCAATCAACAGGACTCAGGAAGAGTTATTGATGAAGCATTTAAGCTGCGAAGTGGGTCAGCTGGCGGTATGGTTATTAAATACGGGTCTTAGGCATCAGGAGTTGTTGAACTTACGATGGAGTTGGCGTCGTTATGTTTCGGAGTTGGATGTTTATGTATTTGATATCCCTGGTCAGTACACCAAAAATAAGCAGGATAGGGTGTTGGTACTAAATAGCCTGCTACAGGCGCAGTTTGTTGATATCAAGCAGACCGATTCAGATTTCGTTTTTCCAGGCAAGGATGGCAAGAAGCGGGACAGGGTTTTGACTACAAATTGGAAAACAGCACGAAATAGGGCTGCTGATGAGTACGAAGAACTGACCGGTAAGCCCGCTGCTTGGGGTTTTAGAAATCTGAGAGTGCATGATTTGCGACATACCTTTGCCACACGTTTAAGACGTTCAGGGGTAAGCAATGAGATCCGTAAAGATCTGCTTGCACATGTTAATACGGATATTACAACCCACTACAGTGCGGGTGAGTTAGAGGAGCTAATGGAGGCGGTTGAGCGCTTGGTTGAGAGTGATAAATTGCTACCGACTACACCGGTAAATAAGGGGAAAGTCCTACAATTTCCCTACAATGGTAATATGGAAAGTAGTAGAAAAGTAGCTAAGTGATTGATTTATATGGTAGCTACGGGTGGACTTGAACCACCGACCCCAGCATTATGAATGCTGTGCTCTAACCAGCTGAGC
>Ga0209533_1003400_pt1 | contig 14101 bp, 12 predicted proteins | sample COG_04_FD_184748 | JGI IMG/M metagenome (GOLD analysis project Ga0209533, IMG submission 184748) | Pelagic Microbial community sample from North Sea - COGITO 998_met_04 (SPAdes) (version 2) | ecosystem: Environmental > Aquatic > Marine > Neritic zone/Coastal water | place: Helgoland, sampling... | reverse complement strand
TAGGACATTTTCTCAGGAATATTTCGACATTTTCTCGGACAAATCTCAAACAAATTTCTCTAAAGCTTTAGGACATTTTCTCGGACAAATCTCGAACAAATTTCTCTAAAGCTTTAGGACATTTTCTCGAACAAATTTCTCTAAAGCTTTAGGACATTTTCTCGAACAAATTTCTCTAAAGCTTTAGGACATTTTAGTTAATCTCACCTATATAGGTAACCGACCGTTAACCAATATGTGGTCATTATTTCTTATTATTCTTATGGTTTCCGCGGAACACGAAGTATATATTGACAGTCAACGCAGTCAAACAACCGTTATGATTAACGGTAACGAGTATGTGTCGAAGCCAGAACGCATATACCATCCAATAGAAATAAGAGATGGTGTCGAAATGGGTTACGGTAACTTTGAAGGTCCTGAGGTTAGTGAATTTCGCGTCCATGGTGATGCTTATATCGACGAGACGCTGTATGTAATGCTACAATGTGCAAGGGTTGTCGTCAGGAAATTCTTCTTGCGAATTATATCGAAGAGACTGTACGAAAAATGAATCTGTTATACAAGGTGTTGTTCAGTGCAACATACGAGGAAGTTACTGCACAAGATTATGAACTCAGTGACGGCACTGAACTTTCAACTGAACCCGTACTGATGAAGCTGAATATTAAACGCGATGTCGAATTTCATGGTATTGTTGATATTATACAGGAGAATTAATCGGAAAGGGGGAATTGTATTTTAATAGGCACGTCGGGTGATGTATTTATTTTTTTGAATATATGGCATCAGTGCAGTGTTCGAGGACCGATGTTTCTCACGCTCGCTCAAAATTCGATGGACTGCTGTTGGTCCAGCAAACTCAAGTTCGTACCATTTACGAGACCCAGGCTTTCCAATTGCCCTTGTAATTACAGAATAATCATTAAAGAGCCAATATTGTGAATCCACAGGTGAATGTGCTTGTAATTGTAGACCGATCGAATTTGGATGTATTTCGTTACCATTGAAAGATTGCATGGCCAATGGATGTACAAATTGAAGCAAAGAAAAATTTTCGTGATCCCAACCGGCAATCGCTTCTAATGCGACGCGACGATTGTTTCTGCCAATCGGGTGCAATTTACCATACAAAACAGGGTGCAATGCCATCAAACATAGACAAAAAACCTCGTCTTTTAGAAGATTCTCGTTTTTTGGTATTTTAGGCCAGTCGCCCCAGACCTTTTTGCGTGTTATACCCGACAAAAGTCTTAAAATATAAAAGGAAGCCATTTTCTCATAGGGTTGGAGTGCCCCAGGGTCACATTCAAGTCTGGTAGCTGCTTCAAGAACCATCTGTTTGCAGAATGGTCTCGACAATTTTTCAGAACAATATTGATAAATATTTTCAGGACCTTTGCCAAAAATTCCAACTTCTTTGCACCATTCTTCATATGTAAATGGTATTTTCCAGTCTGAAATGACATAATGGGCGGTTTTATGCGTTTTTCCGTCTGATTCAACAAACGATTCCTCCACTAACTCCGATTCCCATTTAATGTTTCTAAATCTTTCCATCTACCAATAAAAGAAGCAACTTTTATACATGAATGTACTTTTAGTACTTTTAGAGAATATTCTAAAAGTATATTGACAATTTTTAGAGCATAACAAAAATATGCCCAAGAGACGTAAAAAACAAAACGTTGCATGGAATGCCTTACGCAAGCAGCATATAAAAGGTCCAAAACGTCTTCGTTTGCCAGTGGCACGTCAAAAAAAAGGGATAAACCCGCTTTTGGTGCCAGGAAATGTCAAAAAAATCCAGATTTGGTATTCTGAAAGTTGTAATAATAAACTTCCCATTTCTGTTGTGGTGTTCAAAAGAGCCTTCGAACAATTAGGATTGCGTCCTTCGGTGGACATATCTATGCAACGGGACCGTCTGACACGCTCGGGATGTGCTTTGAGAAAGACTTTTAACCTATTTAGCCGGAACGACCGTATATTTGACGGTGGTCGTGAGATGCGCTTAGATGGAATTGTTGGTCGTTGTTTGGTGTTTACTCAGCCTTTTGATCAAGCGGATGCAATTCTTCGAATATTACCCAGTACTGAAGAGATTGTAAACAATGTGTCTACAAAGGCTTATGTAGAATCACTTTTTTCTCCCAAGTATTGGATGAATCGTTCGGAGAAAAGTCATTCTGGTAGTGACACTAACGTGGAGTACATGTGATTAGTTGATGGGAATATTTGACAGTTTGTTTTCGACAAACTCTGCGATGGTTTTCAGTTTGACGTACATACATTTGGCAATTTGTTGGTCATTGAAATGTAATATTTTTTGTGTACATTTTTCAATATCTGTGTCGACACCATTCTTCCACCACTGCTGTTGTTGTAACCATCTCACTGATTCAAGGCCTATCTCACTCGGCATATGTACCAAGGTCCAAAAATGATATAAAACGATCTTATATCTGGAATGGATGGTAATCAATGTCTGGCCGTCTACTATTAATAGAATACCGATGGCTGGCTTGAGTCGAGACTGCGAGATGGCACAGGTTGATCCATCTGGACAACTGTTGTATTGTACGAGACCTTTTGCACTCGACAGTAAAGTCAATACTTGATTTGAATGTAACTTTTGTATTATTTGTTGACAGAGTGATTTTCTCATGGTATGAAATGCCTGCACATGCTTGACAAGAAGCCCGACTTCATCGTGAGTCGTTTTTTCCAGTATTAAATCAAGTTTGGAGATGTAGTCTGCATCTAATTTGCTTTTGATGAAAAACTCACAAACTTTGACAAATACTTCAAAATGCTGCATAGTAGAAAATCTAATGTCGGGTAAATACTCCTGCCTGCGAATCCACATAATGTGGGACGGATCGTAAGAGTCAACTTCTATTTCAAAGTAAAAATGAGTTTGTACACAACAATGGCTAGTGTCGAACAAAACAGAGAACAACAAGATTTGTTGTATCATATCATTAATAATTGCGAGGCAAAAACACTGGATGATATTTGCGAGAAAATTGCTGATTTTATTGTTCAGAAATATCCTGAGTCATCCATACGATTGAAACAAATGCTGCGAAAGGTAACGCAGACAGATGACAGAGTTGGAAAACATGCACTCGTGTTTTTAGCATTGGATCAAGAACCAGAATGTAGAAAGATCTTTTTACCAGAGACACCCAGAGTACCACCCGAAAAATTCCAACATTTCATTGAAAAGGATTTGCCTGTACTAGTACAAAAATTAACAACTGGTGCATTCACATCCTTAAGAGCTTTCACAGAAGATACGCGGTGGACATATTGTACATTGTAAACTATTTAAATGAGACACAATAAAAACACATGAATGAACTGTGGTTCATCCTATTTTCAATTGTGCTTTTTTTTGACTTTTTAAGAGAAGGAACATTCCTACTCATCTACTATACCATGTGGACATTCATACTCGAAAACATCTTTTTTGCATTGCTTGTTGCAAAAAAAGACAATATAGCCCTCAAACTATTACCATTCATATATGCACCCGCAATTGTTGTCTGCATCGGATTTTGGATCATTGTTGCACCAGCAGCAGGTAGTACACCCATCACAAATATAGTCCTCACTATGGTGGTACATGGTCTCAACATGATAGCCCTCTTGTTACAGCCATATCCAGTCTACATGTCAGACCTATGGAAACCAGTTGCATACACTATCATCTATAATATATTTTTGGCATTGTATGTAGGATCAGGAGGTAGATCTATCAGCGGTAAACTGCCGTACTGGTATGCACAATACGATAACTCGTTAGGGTGGATTTTCGCAGCACTTGCTGTGACAGCATCAATGACAGTACATATATTTGTCTCAGTCAAACAAAAGAAAAGAGCAACACAAATAGCGTTGACTGTTTAAGGACACCAAAAATAAGCTTCCAAAGGCCTTTGTCTATTGTCATCTTTGTACATGAGACGTCGCACGCTCCATTCTTCAATTGGGGTCCAAACGCAACATAATTTGTTTATCCACAAACATTGCACATATATGTCTAAATAATAGTACCGTATATATGCAACAACATGTTGTTGCTCGCTTTTTCATTGGTGACTCTGGCCGGCGCGTGTACGGGTCTCGGCGCCGCTCTTGTTCTTTGCAAATGTGTCAAACAAGACAACAATGCGTTGCTGGGCGGTGCCCTAGGATTTTCCGCGGGTGTCATGCTGTATGTAACGTTTATTGAAATATTCCGCAAATCTTTGGACGGTTTTGCTGAATCGGGTCTCGCGGGGGACCAATCTTCAGGCCCTGTGTACGCAGCAGCAACGGTGACATTTTTTGGCGGCGTGCTGCTGATGTTTGGCATGGAAAAGCTCGTTGATTGTTTGAATAAACAAGACGACCAACTGTCTCGCATGGGGTTCATGACAGCTTTGGCGATTGGCATACACAACTTTCCAGAAGGAGTAGCAACCTTTGTCGCGACGCTCCATGACCCCAGCTTTGGCGTTATGATGGCATTCGCTATTGGCATGCACAATATTCCAGAAGGCATGTGTGTTGCCATGCCTTTGTATTACGCCGATGGAAAGCGTGCGAAAGCGTTCATGTGGGCTCTTGTATCGGGAATATCCGAACCTATCGGCGCCGTATTAGCCTACGCAGTGCTGACGGAGCACATGGGTCCCACCGCGTTTGGCATCGTTTTTGGGTTGGTAGGAGGCATGATGACTTATATTTGTCTGCACGAGCTGATACCAACAGCACACCGCTACGACCCCAAGGACAAAGTGGTGACCAACTGTATTATTTTGGGAATGGTTGTGATGGCATTGTCCTTGATAGGATTTTCTATAGAGGTTGCCACTACGACAAATATAACAATAAATAATTAGCTTTAAATATTTAAAAAATAGTTTAAATATTTAAAAAATAGTTTAAGCTTTTATTTTTAATGGTTTTGATATTTTATGAATTCGTTTAAACTCTTCAAAAAAGGTAGTGGCAATTTCAGGGTCGTCGAAGATCATTACATTTTCGATATTGGTTACCGCTGACTCTGTGACATTAAACGAACCATTCATCACCCAAAGAGGCTCACGAGATGCATTCAAACCGATAAAAAATTTGTGGTGCATGAGAGACTTGAAACGTCCACGACCCTCACCCACCGTACGAATCACCCCACCCGCAAAACATCCACCCAACTTGGCATAAGCTTGCTGGTTATTTCGACGCTTTGTCAGTTTGTCCGTCGTCGTTACAATAGTAACACCCTTCAAATGCTCAGCCATGCACTTGAGAATGCGTTTGTTGGACAACCACGCGACACAACCAACGACGTAAGCTACATCTTCACGCTTTATAGAACGAACAATGGCGTTCTGAATTCCACGACCGTCGAAAAGAATAGACACTTTACGATTGCCACGCTGATGCACCTTTTGACGCTTACGCTCTTCATTGTTCACTTGCTGATTCAAATCTCGGGAACGTTTTTTAGGAGGCATTTCTTATTATATTAGCGACTATATATATGAGATCACTATTGTCAAGAATGGATGCGTACCAACTGTATCAAAAATATTCAGAATCAACACATTGGCTACCGTCGCCAACAGACTACGACACTAAAAATGAAAAACTACACGGGCTTGTCCTTCAAATGATGAAAGAAAGACCAGAAACAGTGATGGAATGCTCTGTTGACCAGCTGACGAAAAAAATGACCAATCTGGCCACTGAGGAAGATACTGTTGGCCAGGTCCCGCACCAAAGATTGCAAGTTGAACCGGACAAAGGTGGAAATTTTTACACATGTGCACAGGCAAGGACACTCTGTGATACGTCAATTGTTGGAAAAAGTAAAGGCAGAATTAAATGTATTGCAAACACATTACAGGTCAATGTTCCCATACAATGGGTACGGATGTTTGCGTCTAAAGTCATTGGCACAGACCAGCCTCAATTTTATAAAACTCAAAGAGAGACCGACTCTCACATACATGTTATTAGTGGATCTATCCTCAATTTTCTGTCATGGGTAGACAAGGCGGAACAGTCCTACGAACCGTCATCAGGTGTGCCGAAAAATATAATCACATTTGCATGGGGTGAGGGAGACGAGAAAGCAATACACATCCAAAATCTCAACAAAAAAATAAGAGAACGCTTTCAATGTGTATCAGTGTCCGTCGCCATCATGTTCCTAGCGTCTATAGGACTACCCCTACATGAACTATTCAAACCAAATGATTACATACAAACATTTCAAAAAGGAAGATTCAAATGTCTCAACAAAGACAACATTGTCAAATCAACACTAAGAAAATTCATCAAAATCAAGAAAATTTCACCAGACATAGAATCAACACAACTACTACAACAATACAGCACCAACAAAGGACTGTTTAACACCATTATGCCAGTCAGTTCCGTCCAACAATACCTATTCAAACATTGGTACTCATACCCAACCCCCGACGAATTGCAAAATATATTAGTGACCGCACAACAACTACTCATGTTATGGAGAACAGGTAGAAAAAAAAATATGTATTAATTTACACCTTTGGCTTCTCGTACTGCATCTTTAGCTTCTCGTACTGCATCTTTAGCTTCTTGTACTGCATCTTTAGCTTCTTTTTCAGCTTTTTCTACAGCAAGCCGTAACTCACCAGTTGTCTTCGCAACAAAATTTCCAGCTGTGATGATCGCTGCTGTATTCGCGGCAATCGCTTCATTACTGCTTGCAATCACCTCTGTATTTTGAAGTGATGCCACGGAAATTGCGCCTGTATTTTCTACAATAGCAAGTGTAACAGCATTACTCTCCTGTCTCTTAATGGTGGCATCTCGCTTCTTTCGTTTCATGGAGCGTGCCATTTTTTCTGTTGATAATGTCTTAAACAGAATCAAGATATCATTGTAATTGTCAGCTCTAGAGCTTAAATCTTGGACTATTTTAATGTCCAATGCACAATCGGATAAATTGTAATAAGTGGAACATATTCGCAGTCGCACATCCAAATACTGCGAATCAAAATAAAGGTTATTAGCTTTGGCAGCTGTTTCGTCAGCCACAAAAAGCAAGGAGCCAGTGGGATCAAAAGGTTCAGAGTCAGGTTCAGAGGGAGAGGGGACAGGTGGGTCTAAGGGAATGGTGTCTCCTTTTTCTTCTTCAAAATTAATAGGTCTATGCATAACTGTGCGCCACCATCTTTCCATTTTTTCCACTTCCAATTTCATTGTTTCTATTTTCAAATTCATTTGGATCACTTCCTTTTGAATTTCTTGTGGGTTTAGACAATTATATCCGGACATAGGGCCTTCAGGGACGATGTCTCGTTCAAAAGCGGAGTGGTACAGACATTCACATATCATTGTGTTTTTTTCGTAGACGTCTACATCATCCAAATTTTGAACAGCTTCAAAACAGCCACCTGTTCCCTGAATCTGATCTTTTTCAGCAATTGCCATGAGCTGTTCTTTCTCAAAGCGCAACTCGCGAATGCCAGCAAGATAACCAGGCAGATCATTGACGCTACAACTCTTGAGGTGATTTTTGAAATGATCAACTGTTAGATTTTCAAACGTTTCCTTTGAATAGTCATATCCTTTCAAAAATTTTGTTCTTGCCTCTTTCTCTAAATACGGAATTCTTTTCGTCAATATCAGAAGGATTTCTGGGAAATTTGACCGCTGCACCAAAGACAAGACAGCCGCAAAATGGTTGCCTAAATCATTGCTTGTTAGCAATCCTGGGATCACCTTTTGGATGCATGCGCTGTATAACAAAGAATCTATGTTTGTTTTGCTCTTCATTAAAACAGTCAGAATGTCCATGGACAATACATTTTCAACATCATTTGATAGTGCATCCATGACAGTTTCATTGCCATACATATATAATTGCGAGACAGTATGGTGAAAGTCATGGTCAAAATTTTTGATGTCAGACCATGATATATTGTTATCCACCATGAGTTTTGAAATGTCATCGTAAGAAACACCTACTTTAATGTTGTAAATGATATCGTTCAACAAAGAATCCTGAAGGTGGGAGGGCACCTTCATATTTGCCAGAAATTGCTCTGTTTCACCTGTCAGTACTTTTTTTTTCTTTGTTTTTGCTTTCTTTGCTGGCACCTGAATATTACTCAATACCAGTTCAGTCTCTGATGTCAGAGCAACGGTCTGTTTTGGGAAAGACTTTGTTTTTTTAGGACTTTGAAGATGGACAAGGACAGATTTTGTATCCTCTGAGATCGCACTCTCTGCTGTACTAGGAGATTTCTCAGTTTTTTTTTCCAAGAGCTTTAGTGCCATCTTAGTCTCAAGACTGAGAACATCCTGAGACTTCGCTTTCTTTTTTTTCTTGGGACTTTGAAGATGGACAAGGACAGATTTTGTATCCTCTGAGATCGCACTCTCTGCTTTACTAGGAGATTTTTTGTGTTGCATGGACAGTCCTTCAAGAGTTATCAATGATCCAGTGTCAAGTCCAGGCGTTACACGAGCTTTTCCATTGTACTTTGGTCGTATTTCCAACCGTTGCAATATTTTCTTTGTTTCTCGATCTAATCTTGACATGAGGACACTCTAGGAAAATGACCTATTTATATAGGCCCAATAATTTAAAAATCATGTCGACAGAACAATTAACGTTAGGAAGTGCAATGTCACTCAATAAAATGGGATATTTCGAATCCCAAGACAGGCCCCGTAGCCAAACAGAAACATGCATATTAACATGTCTCAAATACATCGCGGATCATGGCCGAACAGCCTCTGTTCGAAATGATCTTAAGCTTCTGATCAATGAAACATTTGGTCCAGGACCAAAGATGTACACCGAACTATGTACATATATTGAGGAAATATTCTTTGATATGAATAAACCAGGACATTTTGGACTTAGTACTCGAAATAGCACCGCGATCCGAAAGCGCGACCCAGTAAGTGGTCTTCGCACCGGCGCTTATGTGGACTATGGTGCGCTTTTGGGTTGGCTAGATTCTTTCCACATGAGTCCGCTGACAAAGGACAAAGAAAATGCGGAAGTGGCACGTTTTTTGAAAGGTATACGAGAGAACGATTCCGATTTGAAAGAAGTATTGTCCTATGATGGTGCCGACCGTTCAAAGCACGATTTTACTTTTTTGAAGTTATTAGATGATATCCAGACTATTGAATCGACTAAATTATACGGTACAATAGGTCATAGTACACATGCAATTGTGGATGATAATTCTTTTATCCAATTGATTGCAAAAGGATATATTCCACTTTCACGAAATTTGATAAATGATCACGGCTACCAACCAGTGACAGCGGCCCGAGCATTTTTATGTGCCAAGTGTGTATACATGGCATATTTATATTCTCAGTATCGTAAAACGCAGAAAGATACGATCAAAAAACTTGAGCGGGAAAAAAAACAACTCAAATCTAAGCGTCGGTCGTACAGGGCTGCGAAATTGAAATTAGAGGTGGGTCCAACACCACTAATGAAGATATTGATAACAAAAAAGGCTATGTTATCGCGCGTGTTGAATGAAATCGAAGAAAATTATAAGAAAACGATCGATCTGGAAAAGACAACACTGAGCACTCCTTACTTACTCTGGAAACACATCAAAAGGGAACCCGATCCTCCTGTGTCACACGATAGTCGGGTAACGGTTTCCTTTTCAACGGAAAAGGAACTATATGAAGTCGGCCAAGCAGACGTACCCACTTCAAAATTTACAAATTTGACTCGGAATTACGAGGATATTGTCGTTATAAGAAAGAACATACCCCCTGGTCTATGTTTTACGGACTCTCAAGTAGAGACGACGAAATATGAACTTTGTTGGGGAGCAAAGAAAATGATCGATGCTGGTGTCAATCCCGAAATTCGCTATAAATTTTATAGAATGGCCACGTCATTCGCAATTGCTCCATTCACCATGTTTAAATCGATGGCGATGAATATTGCGTTGATGGGTCCTCCAGGAACTGGAAAATCTACTCTTGCCAAAAAAATCGGAGAATTTGCATACGCTGTCGGCTGGCTGACCACCAATGACCCTATGATGCCATTACCTTCAGAGTTAATCTCGGATGTGCGTGGGGAAACTGCTGCAAATACAAGATCTTATCTCAATGCCTCTTTAGGAAGAATGCTTTTTATTGATGAAGCCTATGCACTGACGCCGAAAGGTGACCCGTCTGGAAAAGAATTCGCTGACGAATTGACAGAATTTTTGTCCAATCACCAAGGAATGCTTATGGTCATGGTGGCAGGATACGTGGACGAAATGACCAACGATTTCTTCTCCGCCAATGTTGGTCTCCCAAGAAGATTTCCCACTCGAATCATTCTTGGAAAGAAAACTCCAAGAGCATGTTTCAACGCATTTATGCTTCAATTGACCGAAAGAATTGGGGCGAATAATATTGGCGCACTGAACGTGACGTCAATGCACAATTCGCAGACGCCTTTCTTTCTCTCGCAGGCAGCCATATGGATACCCATCTTTCACATGTTACTCGGAGAAAGATACAATGATAAAAATGAACGCGATGACGACGATCCTGTGAATCTATTGAGTTATTATTATGCTGATATCGCACTGATTGCAGAGATATACACCAGATATCTCATGTCCGAAGGTCTTTTTGGACAGAGTGATGGTATAAATCGAGGAGTGTACAATAATAATGACCCGTTTGCCCGGGCAAACGTGATCAAACATGTTTTAAACGACTGGTTGAACTGTAAACATGGAGAAAATACACGGGTAGAGGGTGTCGTTATTTCAGATCCAAGATGGTTCCCTTTTGTGGACCTGGGAGCACGCAAATCCAAGTTGAAGGACGTGGCTCAGTTACAAGCATTCAAGGAATATTACAATGAACAAGGCAAAGACAGCGACAAAAATAGAGAAGCCTACAAAGTCGCACAACATTTACTGGACAAGAAAATATACTTGTGGCCTGTAAATTTGACAGATACAAAAGCTACTGGCGAGGTCCATAAATACCTTGGACTAGAATATGGTCCTTCAGTGTCATTATCATTTGAGGCCGTTGATCCGGACGGAGGAGAGAAAGCCAGTAATGCAACGTATACATGGATCGACACCGAAGACAAAATATTGGAGGTATTAGGCGGACAATCTGTGAGTGCCAATGCCCTGATACACCACCACCGACATCAGCTGGAAGATCAAAAACTAGAAAGAGATCACGAAGAAGTCAAGGCTAGACTCTTCGAGGAAATTAAAAAGTCGGTCACACATTCTGGAATGCAATTCAACCCAGACGAGGAAAATATAGACAAATTAAAAGACATCCTTGATCAAATTAATACAGCCAACGAAACGAAAACAGCCGAGCTGAAAAAAAAGATCAAACACCTCGAGGCGGCCAAAAAGGATCTCGAAAAGAGGGTCAGGATCGATCTTCCATACAACAACCAATCCGTTGTAAATATCAACGTTGCGGTTAAAGCAGCAGAAGAGAAAGCAGCAATAGCAGAAAAGAAAGCCACTGCATCAGCAGAAATGGTACAAAAAATGAAGAAAAAACTGAGCGAAGCAGAACAAAAAAATAACACATTCGAGGATTTCAAGACCAAGCTGACCAACCAGATGAAAGAGGAAAGTGCCAAGCAAAAGACAACATATCTTCAGCACATCAAACGTCAAGTCCCAACAGAGGTCAATCAAAGGGAAATCTTTGACAAGTTGAACACGAACAAGGATAACGGGGTCACGTTTTATGACATACTAGAACAAATATTTAACAATTCGATTACAGCAAAAGAAATGACCAACAAATCAGCTTTTGATCCAAAAACGAGAGCAAAAATCATGAAGGAAATTGTCGATATCCATGATAAGTACAATAAGTACAAAAACAAACACAACAAAGACGAAATAAAACAGAAAATAACAGAGGATCAAACATGTGGAAAAATATTGAAGGAAAAATTTCATGCTATCGACAAAGACGCCAACAAACATGTCGAATGGAAGGAAGTGGAGGAATATATGGGGAAAAAACCCATTGTTAAAAATGAGATCCCGTCTATCGCGGATCTCATAGAGAGAAACCAGCTGCTTCAACAGCTTACCCTTAAATTTTAGAAAGAAAAAAAAAATACCAATAATTAACCTTCGTTTTTAAATAAAATATGGTTGTCGCGTCACCTGCGATTATTTTGGCCAAGGAGGTCGCTGCCAAAATTCTTTAAAATTAAGACCTATAAATACAATCGGACCAAGATCAAATGTTGACACGCAGAGAAACAGAAACAAATTTAACAGTATTTCTCAAACTTTTTTTGTTAGCCACACCAGAAAAAAAAGATCATCCATCCGACACTGATATTAAAAAGATGTCATTGGAAAAGCTGCTAGAAAAGATAAATATAAATAAAGAATTCTTGGTCAATGCTAGTGTATCGGAAATACAAAAGATTGTGGACGATCTAAATACCATGTATCACATATATGACACCATCAACCTACTGAAGAAAAAAATTAAACATTTTGAAGGAAATACCGAAGCAGAAAAAATGTTGGAGAAAATGCATGAGAAATTGTCAGCTGCAAGAGATAAGGAGATCTTACAAAGAATTGGAATGAATATACACAAGTCAATCATCACTTTACGCGTGAAAGATCAAGACCTAAGCCAGAAGAACTCTGCACTAAGAGCAGCAAAAAAACAGCTCGTTCAATCAACTGCGAAATTAAAAGTTGCCACTGATAATGCTGCCGCTGCTGCTGCTGCCGCTGCCACTACCACTGCTGCTGCTACCGCCGCTGCCACTACTGCTGCTGCTGCTGCGACTGCCGCGACTGCTGCTGCTGCTGCTGCGACTGCTGCGACTGATGATGCTACTGCTACTGCTACCACTGCTGCTGCCGCGACTGCGTCTGCTGCCACTGCTGCTGCTGCTGCTGCAGCTGCAACTACTGCTGCTGCTGCTGCAACTGGTGCGGAAAAAGCTACCACCGCTGCGGAAAAAGCTAACGCAGACACTACTGCTGCCGCTACCACTGCTGCTGCCGCGACTGCGTCTGCTGCCGCGACTGCTGCCGCTGCGACTGCTGCCGCTGCAGCCACTACTGCGGAAAAAGCTAACGCCGAAGCGACTGCTGCAGCGGAAAAAGCTACTGCCGCCGTCGCTGCTGCAACTGCTGCCAAACAAGCTCAGACTGTCGCTGACTCCAAGAAGCAACGCTTGAAAAAAAAACATGAGACACTCAAAAAAGACGTTGAGGATCAACAAGCAACAGTTCAACAAGCGGGGATAATGGCCGAGGCAGCCAAAACAGAGGTTCAAAAATGGACAGATGCACAGATGAAAGTTGCTGCAACAACAGGAGTGAAATTAGGAGCTGCTGCTGCGGCTATTGCTGCTAATGCTGCCAATACTGCTGCAACTGCTACCGCTGATGCTGCCACTACTGCTGCTGCTGCTGCTGCTGCTGATGCTGCTGCTGCGACTGCTGCTGCTGCTGCTACTGCCACCACTGCCACTGCCACCGCTGCTGCTGCTGCCACCGCTGCTGCTGCTGCCGCTGCTGCGACTACTGCCGCTAATGCTGCCGCTGGTGCGGAAAAAGCTACCGCCGAAGCGACTGCTGTCGCTACCACTGCTGCTGCTGCGACTGCTGCTGCTGCTGCGACTGCTGCCGCTGACGCTGCCGCTGCTGCTGCCACTACTTCGGAAGAAGCTAACGCCGAAGCGACTGCTGCAGCGGAAAAAGCTACCGCCGCCGTCGCAGCAGCGACTGCTGCCAAACAAGCTCAGGCCATTGCTGCAGCAGCGGCAGCAGCATCAGCAGCAACTATGAGGTCCAGCTCTACAACTACAACATCAACTACAGCAGCAACTATGAGGTCCAGCTCTACAACACCCAGCTCTACAACTGCAGCAACCACAACACCCAGCTCTACGACATCAACTACAGCAGCAACTATGAGGTCCAGCTCTACAACTGCGACTGCTGCGACTGCTGCGACTGCTGCGACTGCTGCGACTGCTGCGACTGCTGCGACTGCTGCGACTGCTGCGACTGCTGCGACTGCTGCGACTGCTGCG
>Ga0209533_1003396_pt1 | contig 14108 bp, 11 predicted proteins | sample COG_04_FD_184748 | JGI IMG/M metagenome (GOLD analysis project Ga0209533, IMG submission 184748) | Pelagic Microbial community sample from North Sea - COGITO 998_met_04 (SPAdes) (version 2) | ecosystem: Environmental > Aquatic > Marine > Neritic zone/Coastal water | place: Helgoland, sampling... | reverse complement strand
ATCTTCTATAATTTCTTCTTTCTTATCAAGGGTTAAATAGTGTATAATACCAGTTTTCCGATATATAACCTTATATTTTCTTTTTAAATAAGTTAGAGCAGTATCCTTAGTTTCCTGAACTTCCTGTAAGGTTAGTAAATCTGCCTGAATCTTATTATGTTGTAAATAATTCTTAACAGTTCTAAGATTTTTTTTTAAACGCTCGTATCGTATTTTTTGTCCGTAACTATCTAACATATCCTTCTCTAACACCTCGCAACCACCAATATTATGTTGGTGAAAAATAAAATGAGTATCCTTTTTTTTAGTTAGTCTAACTTTATTATTTTTATTATTACTTTTCAAACTTGGCATATTTATATTTATACTTATGATATAATTATAAAATAAAACTATCTTATAAAAAAACTAACTAACTAACTAAAAGATTTCCCGCACCCACATTGAAAACTACTATTAGGATTCTTAAAACTAAATCTCTGACCCATAATGTCGTCTTCCCAATCTATCTCCGTTCCTAACAATATAAATAGGTCATCTTTTTTTATTTTAATAGTAATATCTTCCTGTTGTTGAAGGTCTTCGTCTATAATTTCTTTATCACATGGTTTTAAGGTATATTGAAAACCACTACACCCTCCACTTTTAACACCAAACGCTATATATTTACTAGGTTGATTCTGTTTAATACGAACTAACTGTTTAATAGCATTAGAAGTAATATTGATTAAGTTTTTATTCATATTATAATAGATAATTAAAAAAATATTTAAAAAAAAATTAAATTAGGTAATTTATAAAAAATATGGCTACTGTTGAATCTGTTCCCGAAAATGTTAATTTAAATGTGGAGGAAAGTAATGATACTTCAACTGATACTTCAACTGATACTTCAACTGATGAAAGTAATGATAATCTAACTCTTGGATTACTTATTAATGTTAAAAATCTTGTTGACATAGCAATTGCGCGTGGTGCTTATAAACCTAACGAATTAACTGCGGTTGGTAAAGTTTACGATCAGTATACCGCTGGTTTAAATAAACTACAGACACAAAGTCAGTTAAACAATGTGGAGGATAAATCAACTCCACAATAGTGTAAATAAAAAAGATTTTCTAACTATTTTGCTATTCTTTATATTTTTTTTGAATTTTTGAAATAATACAATTAGTAGATTGTATTCAAGTTAAGAAACACATGTGTTCCTTGATGCTCGATTCCCATGGTATCATTCTTATATTCCTGCCATACTGTATCACGACAGTATACGCAACTGTTGTGACCATGTTGAAGCCACTGGTTCATACAATCAGAGTGAAACTGATTCTTACAAGCAGGACAGGATACAAGTTCTTCACTTTCCTGTAAATCATTGTAACAAATAGCACAGGAACAGTCTTTCTTAATACTTAGACAAGCAAACTGACTTTCCAGAACTTGGTCTATATCCATTTCCTCAACTCTTGCGGTTCTTTCCATATGATTCTGGTAACGAACTGCGAATTCGGGGACGATATAACTTTCTGCGGTTAGTTCGCCATTGAAGCGTTGCACCAGTTCATTCAACTTGGTGCGCATAGTATCGTATTCTCCTTCTGACAAAACATTATCCCTAAAGAAATGATTATCGGCATTTCCCAACTCCCACATTTGTAAAACCTTAAATATGACAAAGTTGGAATGCTTACAATTGATATTCCTTACTTGACATGTAAAATTACCGTCGGGGCAGTTACATCCTACTTTACGCTGTTGTTCATTCACAATAACGTAATAGATATTTCGCGTAGATCCACTTAAGGTAACACGAAAACCTTCTGGCACTCTCTCTACGTTCAGTAGATAGAATTGACTATCCAAACCGCCAATAAAACGACGTTTGGTTTCCCAATTCAACCGCTGTGCGATTTCATATCTTGGGTTTGGGTTTGGGTTGTAATCACCGAATGAGAAAGACATAATTCTTTTTATACTTTAATTATTAATATGATAAAAAATCAATTTTTTATAGATAAATATATATTATTATTATATAAACAAATGTCAGTTAAATCTCAAAGAGAATTTATAAAAAAAACTTTAAAATACATAGTAAATAATAGTTTAAAAGACTTAGCACCAAAATTAAATAATCCAGAGTTAAAAGAAAGTTTTGGAATTGATAGTTCTTTTAAATGTTCGTATGTTATTAATATATTTATAAAATCCTTAGAGAAACTATTGATAAAAGAAGGAATTGAAGTAAAAGGAAATAATAAAAATGAAGCTTATTATGAAGCAATTATGAGTGTTATTAAAAAAATTAAAGATGAAAGTAATATTAATTATGAGAATGTATGTGATATTTTAACTAATCCTAAACTAAAAATTGATAGAAATAAGTCAGATACAAATATAATTTCTCCGTCAAAAGGAAATAGTCCAAAAGGTGTCTGCTATCTAGCAAATCTATTTATCGTTTATTTAAGTATTATTAATGAAGTATTACCAGAAAAACAACATATTAAGGCATATTTGGTAGGAGGTGTTTTCCCTTCAAATTTACTTGGAGGTATTTTAAAAGATTTTGATTTTGTCATATATGCTCCTAACTTTGGAGAAAGTGAAGTAAAAATTAAAGATAATATTAATATCTTACTTTATTTATTCACCATCTATTTTAATATTGCTTTAACTGAAAATAGTGAAGTTTTTGAAATTAAAAACAGATCAGAAGTCAAAATTACCATTATTGATCAATATAAAACAAATGATACCAATTCAAATACAGTAAAGAAAACAGAGGGTGTAAAGAAAACGAAGAGTGTAAAGAAAACAGAGAGTGTAAAGAAAATAGAGAGTGTAAAGAAGAAAACGAAGACTGTAAAGGATAATATGAGTATTGCTAAAGAAGATGATGATACCAATAAAAAACCATTTATGATGAATATTACTATTAATAAAGAAAAATTCGAAGGTGTTGATATAGTCAATATAAGAAAAAGTAATACAGACGGTAAAGAAGTAGATGTAAACTACTTCAATACAAAAGAAACAATTAATGATTTAATTAAAGAAGATTCTATTAGAAGAGAGTCATACTTAAATACTATGTATGGAGAAATGAGATGTATAGGTTGTTCTTATAACACTAATATTTACGTTTCTGATTATTACAAGGTAATGAATGATAAAAAAAAAAAATTATTTATGAAAGCATTTAGTGAATGGTGTCATATTCCAACTGACGGTATTAAAACTTTTCAAGATTCTATGGATAGAATTTTTAGAGCTATTAAAATGTTATTAAAAAAAGAATTTTGTATTAAATATGTTCAAGAACTTATAATAGATAATGAAACTATTTTATTAAAATTGTTTAAAGAAAAATGTAAATCATTAGATGTATTATTTGATCCTAAAGTAGGATTATATATACTATTCTTTAATAATTTAAAGAAATATAAATCCACATTATGTAATGAATCGAGTATTAATGAAAATCACCAACAAATAATAGACAGTTTAATAGATTTTATGTTTAATATTCATTATATGTTTGGTATGGTATATGACGATATGAACGACAGAATTAAACAAAATAATAAAGATGATTTTAAAGAAAATATTCTAATAATTCTATGTGCTATTGTTAAAGATACTGAGTTAGATAAAACTAAGGAAACAAATTTAAAATATATTATAGCTATACATTTTGCTTTTTTAATTAATAGTTGTAGAACATTTGAAGAAAATCTTGAATTAATTAAAGAATTTTTAATACATTTTAATAAAAAGGATAAGGATGAATTAACTATTTCCAAGGTTAATATATATACTAATTTTTTTGAGTATAATAAAAAACACAATTCAAATTCTAAATTTATGACTTGGTTAAAAAGTAAATTTGAAGAAAATGAATTTTTACAAAAAATATTCTCAAATTTTTATGATAATATAAATTCTTATTTAAAAATCAACGATATAGTATCAGAAAAAATTAAAGATATTATAATAAATGATATAGTAGAAGAACAATTTAAACATTTTAATAAAGATACTACTTTTAATAGTTGTATCAATAATATAGATTATTTTAAAAAAGAAATAGATTTATTTGAAAAAACTCCAAAGTGTTCATTGTATAAAATGTTGATTAAAGAAAAATCATTATCTGGTATTATAGATTTGGCACAATTATCTAATGAAATACATATAAAATATAATACACTTTTAACAGATAAAGGATACAACTTTTTTATAGATAATAGTAAAGATAATAGTAAAGATAAAGATAATAATTTCTTATCTTTTATAATAGAAGATTTAGAAACTAAATCAGGTTTTAATAGTCAATTATTTCCAAAAGTTATTATTCCATTAAAATCTGAATGCGATTCTAATCTTAAACGATCTAAAACTCCTAAAACTCCTAAAATTCCTAAAACTCCAAACTCTCAAAAGGCAAATGAATATAGTACAGCTGGTAAAAGAAAACCAACAAAAAAAAAACCAACAAAAAAAAAACAGAAAACTAAAAGAAAATAAATATATTTCTATATTATAATGACATACAAAAACAGATCTTGGTATAAAAACTTAAAACAATCTAAACTAACTCCACCAGATAAAACGTTTGGTATAGTATGGCCAATTCTATATGCTCTATTACTAACCTATTTTATCTTAATGTTAGGAGAAAAAAAATGTGTTGGTATTTGCAAACCTCTAATACCATTTATTATACAAATTATAATTAATGTCTTTTGGAGTCCGGTATTTTTCCAATTAAAAAAACCATTGTTAGCGTTTATTATGATATTAGCAATGATTTCTTTAACCTTACTAACTATAATTTGGACATTGGCAGTCAATAAAAAAATGGTAATATGGTTAATGCCATATTTTATTTGGATTTGTTTCGCATGTTATCTAAACGGTTATATTGTTTTTAATAATCATTAGTGTAACCTGGGTCCGGAATCTGTCTATAAAATCTATCTAATTCCGTTTCAGTGTATTTTAACTTCCACCTACCTGGTAGAATTTGAGGTTCGTTAAATTTAAATGCGTTTTGCATCATTCTTACAATTCGATTCCACATTTTATATTTTAAATATATAATTTTTATATTAAATCAAATTTTTATTTCTAATAAATATCTAAGGAAAACTTATCTACCCCCTGTTTTAGTAATTTACCTCTTAATTTTTCCGATTTTAAAAACTTATTAAAGTAGTGAATAAACTTTAAAATTCTCTGAACTAACATTTGCCAATACTCTTCCTCAAATTCTACGTCTATAATACCACATTCCGGATTTCTCCCCCTCATATAAGTCTCCACTATCTGTGATTTTGGAGAATGAAATATAAACATATAGGCATAAGTCTGTATTTTCTCATAGTCTCTTACTGTTTTAAATAATCCATTCATTCTATTCTTTACCTCAATAATAGTCTTATCCTCCAATATACCGTCTAACTTCCCACCTAAAAACCATAAATTATCGTTACTACTAATTAAAGGTCTCTTACTAAACCTATCTAACTTTAACACTGGTAGGTTAGTTAGTTGGGTATAGATATGTAGAGATTTACTTTCTTGTTTAGTTCCGAAGTTAGTGTTAGTGATTTCATAAATGGCTTTCTCTATTTCTACCTTATCCTTAGCTTCTAAATCCTGACAATGTTCTAACATTTCCTTTCTAACCTCTTTCATTTTCTCTACATCCTTCTCTTCCTTACACTTTTTCATAGTATCTTTAATCTTCTGCGTTTTATCCTGATATTTTTCACTAATACGAGTCAAAGTCTCCTCCTTCTTTTCGTCTAAGGCCAAACCTATTTTATTTTCCTCTAACCTCTTCTTAATATGTTGGTAATCCTGTGGATAGTTAGTTTTCCATATTTTAAGTAATACTTCGGCAGGTTTCCGATACTTATTAAGACCAACTAGGTTAGATAATTCAGACGCATAGATATAGATGTTAGTGGAATTAATATAATTCATTTTTATGTTAGATATAATAAATTATATTTTGATTCATAACTTAAAATTAAATTAAAAATAATAATAAATAAAATAAAAATGCTCCACAATATGATAACTCCTGCTTTCAGCAATAACCTCTTTTATAAACTGAGTGATAATAGTTTACAGTTAGGTATTCTTTTCACTGGATGTGCTATCTATAGTGAAATGGATAGACAACCTACCTTAAACGAATGTTTTAAGACTAATCTCCGATTAGCTTCCGGACTACTAATCGCCAGTTCCTTTCTAAATATGTATCGGATAAATTTTATCTAAATTATAAATCATATCTAAATCATAGTTAGTTCCTTAAACTCTTCTTTTCTTAATTTTAATCCTTCCTTACTATTTAAATCTAAATTATTTAAATTTATCGGTTTCGTTTCCATAATAACTCCTTCTTCCTCTTCTATATCTTCATTCTTAGCGCAACAGGATAAATCAATAGTATCTCTCGTATATCTTTTTCTCTCATATTCCTTTCCATATTCACCAGTAAGGTGCATTAATACCAAAGAAACTATTACCGTAGATAAGTTAACTAACACAATACCAGATACTAAATGAGTTATTAGACTATTTAGATTAAACACACCCATTAAACCCGATACTATAAACTTAAATTTAATTCCGTATCTATACCTATCAATATAACGATATGTATCCTCAATATTACTAACATTTGGATAATCTATATAATTTATTAGAGAACCCTTACTAGACCAACCTGAATTAGGTTGGATATTAATTTCACAGGTTGGTTGGTCATATCCCGAGAAATATTTGATATTATGATAGTTAACTTTAATAATTATTTCTATACCACTGAGACGATTATAGGCAAGATCAGGTTCTAGTATATTAGGATGTATCTTAGAAATAGGTGTTCCCTCGTTGAGACTATCTAAGGCTATTTCGGAATATTGTAACCAATCACTCACATTTATTTTAATAGTATCTCCTTTTTCAAAAAAAGCAACCGTTTTTCCATTAACGTCTTTGATATAAGTATCTATTAATTTTAATCCCCCATTTCCTAAGTTAGAACCCTGTTCGAAAGTAGTGGTATAAAAATGATCGAAAGCTAAAATCATACCTTCCACCCCAATAGTGAAAAACTCCTTATTATTAGTATGTAAGCATTTATAAGTAGTATTTGGACAATTTTTAACCGTAATGTCATATTCTGTAAAATGAGTTAGGAAGAAAAATTCTCCTTCCCCCTTTTCATACATTTCGGCATAAGGTAACTTAGCACACGATATATTATCATAAACCCACTCTTCCGTATCATAAGCATAATTATAGGTATCGTTATAACAGAAAATAGTTTCGGACATGTTAGTGTTCCTTTGGATGTTAGTCAGATTGCCGTTTTCAGCCCAAAAAGCAGTATAGCCAGAAGGTATTTCAACTTCCTTATATAACTCGTGATAGGCTAAATCCCAGGCAATATAACTGAGAATACAGATTTGAATGAAAGTATTGAAGAAACCAACTTTCTTATTTTTAATGGTAATTAATTTAGTAGTAGTAAAGTATAGGAGTGATTCGCCTAACATTATTATAATATTATTTCTATATAGAGATAAGCGCTTAAATAAAAAATCAATAGTACTGATATTTTTTATAAAATAAAATATTTCCTAACTTTAATATAGTAAATGATAAAACCTAAACATATCATTTTAATTGTAATATTAATTTTAGTAGTCTTTCTACTATATAGATTTCATGATAAGATTTTTTTACAGGAGAATATTGAAAATTTTTATTCTGAAACAAGTTCTTTTTACAAAGATATTGCTACCAATGAACAGTTATCTTATATTATATTAGAATTAACTTATACCGATAACTGTGCGGCAAGTAATCAATTTATTCGCGGTTGTTGTGCTTCTGTTGAAGAAGGTGACATTACAAGAAATATTAGTAACTATATTGAAAGTAATACATGTAAACCTACATCTTACTACATAGATAATAATTGTAATTTAGAAAATAAATCTACCAAGGCAGAATTTATAAAAGTTATTAATTATATTAATGATCAATACAGAAAAAATCGTTTAGATCTTTTAACTTTATCCGAATTTCAACAAGAAGATAATGACTCTATTTCTAAAAGTGAATTAATTAAAAAATCAAGACTTCCATATGGTATAACAACAGAAGAAAAATTAGCAAAACTTTATGATTTTAAAATAAGATTAAATCTTATTAAAGAGAGCAATCCAGAAGAGGGATTTTCCTGTCCTAATTTTAAATTAAGAATTCCTACTGGATTAAGAGTTACAGGAAGTGAAAATAAAATAGATTATAAGGATATTCAATATAATTACAATATTAATAATATTGACCGTATTATGGAGTTTATCTATAAAAATGTAGATATTACTATTACAAATAATAGTATCACTTTATTTGATAAATTTTATCCGGAAACTAATGACGTTTATAAAAGTTCGTTCTATCATAGTCCTAGAAAATTTACTTTTTTAACACAATCCTTATCACCAAAAAATAATTTTATAAAAAAAAAATATGAAGAATATAAAGTCGATAATCCTACTCTTACAAGTACACCACCTTATACCTTACAAATGGTGTCTTTTTTAATTCATAGAGATGAAGTAGAAAGAAAAACTGTATTAGAAAAGAAACGTCATGACGAAGTTAACTTACATACTCGCTTTAGTATTCTTTGGGATAATGTACCACCTACTACTAATAATAAAGATAATACTAAATTATTGATACTGTTAAGAGACCCTAATTTAATTGAGTATTATCAAGATGATAGTAATTCCGAACCACTTATTTATTGGTTTGCTTGGAACGTCAATAAGGACGATTTCTCTATTCCGGAAAAAAGTAAGTCAGAGTTAACGTCAGTAGAAAGTTTCACACAACTCTATCCCTATCAACTTTTCTTACCAGATTCACCCCAATTAACTAATACAGATAATTTAATAGTAAATTTGAAGTTAGACGTTATACCTATTACTGATGAAATTAACGATAAATTAACTCAACTATATAAAAATCCAAGAATAAAAGAATCTCTATTTTTTTACCATAAACAATTCTATCGTGAAATGAGTAAAATACTTCAACAAAATTCAATACCGAAAGAAAATTTAACACCAATTCCATCACCTTCTCAATCAAATAATGATAATTCTTTGTTAGAGATACCTTATCAAATAAAGAATGATATTGCTTCGACTTTAATAGAAAAATATACAAATGAAAATAATAATAATTATAAAGATAAAACACTAACTGCTTTCAATTACGGAGAGTTAGTATATTCTTTACAAGTAAATACAGATAAAGTTATTAAATTACCTCATTATATCTATTACGAAATATTTGTAAAACTCGATAATTATAATTCTCCTTCCCAATCTATAATAGATAATAGATATACTGCTCCTACACCAGAAGAATTATTAACTAATAATAATTATACTAGTGATGATAATGATATTAAACTATCGGTAGATGGTAAGGAAGTATTTAGTATAGTTGACGGTAATTATATTTACCGAATTCCATATCAAACTAATATTGTAAAATTAGCAGCAACTGCTGGATGTAAAGTAATTATTAGACCCAGTGTCTATAAAACGTTACCTTTAATATGGTCTAGTATTAAAGAGAATAAGTTAGAATTATCCAAGGCATCTAAGATACATTTATTCTTTAAATCTACTGATACTAATATTACTAGCACTGATTTTATAGTAGAATCTAATTCTACAACGAAGTATCATTCTTTATTTTCTAAAAATAATAATAAAGACTTTATATTACCAACTAACTTATCTGCTAATCAAAATGGAACTATCACCTTTTTACCAGAAAATTTTGATAGAAGTGAATATAAGAAACAACAAGTCATAGATTATTATAATTTTGGTTCCTATCGAATAAATGATGTCAATACGTTTAATAAAACTATTTGTAGAAATGATAGGTCGGATTCTGATAAATATATAAATTCTCATCAAATCTTACCTACTATTAAATGGGATACGGATTTATCTCCCGAAGATATAAAATATGCACTGGAGGTTTTCTATTATCTACCTGGAACTACAACTAAAAAAATAGTTTATTTAGAGTGGGATATTGATAATAAAGAATTAAATTATGAAGGTTTTAAAACTATAAGAGAATCTTCTCCTGCTCCTGCTCCTGCTCCTGCTCCTGCTACAACTAGTGGAAATATAAAATATGGACCCGGAAAAGATCATACAATAGAAGAAACAGATTTATCTACTAATAAGAATAATTTATATAAGAAAGAATTTGTAAGAAAATACGGTAGAGACTGTTATGTAAATGATAATAATCCTTTTGAAAAACCTGAAAATATTGAAATTAAAGGTAATAACAAAAAAATGATATCAATAGTAAATGGGATACTGGAAGGTAAACCACTTAATTATATACAACTAACAAATAAAACTGATAAATATACTGGTGATGATTATAATAATGGATTTATACTAGAATATAATACCAATCTTAATATTTGGCAACTCTGGTTTGAAAAAAATGAAAATGGAATTAAAGAGTGGGTTGCTAACCAAACAATTTCTGAATTAATATTTAATCAAGATTCTGAATGGGTATTTGCTCCGAAATATAATACTACGCTAGTGGGAAACTTTGATTTTTTTGATTATCCGAATGAATTTAACAAGGATAAGGTAATTGATACATATAAAATGCAAAATCTACTAAAATCAACACTAACTATTAATGATATCACCAAAGGCACATCTGAAAATTCTAATAAGAGAATATATGATTGTAGTTATAATAAATCTAAAATAGATAAGTGTGATTCTTTAAATGTTAGTATTGAGAGTCCCGATGTTTCTTATTTCAAAAGCACTTTATTTAATATACCTAATATATCAGAATTATCTGAAAAAGATAAATTATTAGAAGTAAATACTGATACCGGAGATTTATTTTTTAATTTAGAATTAAGAACCAGAGTTCACGCATATAAACCGAGTAGCAACCCTTCTAATTCTGAATCAGACAAGAATATTATATTGTTTGATACTTACCCAAATTTAGATAAAAAATTAAATAGATTACTATCTAACCAAGTAAAAAAGAATTATCTGAGTCAAAAAGCAATAGATAAAATTAAGGAAAACATAAAAAATCTAGAGTCTTCTATATGTTCTAATAAACGTAAATATCTAATGTTAGACGAAATTCTCAGTGAAATTTTAGTTAATCAGGGAAACCTAAGCAAAGTTCCCTTTCCTACTATGTTAACTGATTTATACTCTATGGATGTATTTAATATGAATAGAGAAATATCCGATGATTTAGTAGGATTATTTGAAGCATATATTAGTAATAAAGTATATCCGCAAAATTATTCTTCCTACGGTAATTTAAATTTAAGACAAAACGAAACTATTATAAACTATCAAATACCAACTAACTATAACGATCTAAAATGTATTCAACATAATAGTGAAGATGTCATATCCAGTCCTAACAATAATGACGATATGAAATATAAAATATTAAAATCACAATTTTATACTAACAGTAAAGATATTAAAAAACATATTGATAATATTACTAAATATCTTAATAAAGATAAACATTATAGTAAAATAATAGATTGTTCCTCTTTCCAGAAGAATACAGTAGATGAATATAATAATTACCTATCCAAATTACAAGATGAAGGAGATTTAACTAAAATAGATCAATTAAATAATGATACCAATATTGATTTATACTTATTAGATATAGACTACATAACAAAACCTTCCACAGATTTAACACCTAACCCGTCACCTTCTACAGATTTAACACCATGTCCATCTGATAATGCGCCAAGTATTAGTTATTCCTCAGATGCCCGAAAATATATTTGTTCCCCAGATAATATTTTAACTATACACAAATATGTTCTTAAAATACTCAAATTCTATGAAAAAGTAAAAAAATATATAGATTGTAGCGAAGAAGATAATTGTCCTTCTGAATCAACACCTACTCCTTCCTCTTCTGGAAGTTCAAAAAATAAGTTTGATACTATAAAAAATTTAGTTGTAAAAACCACTGAATTAAATAAAATAGTAAAAGAAAAATATACTACTTGTAGTGAATTAAAAGAAGCGTTATCTCCTTCTAATAGTGAAGAAGAAGGAAAACAACCTGCTGAATCTAAGGAATTACCCAGCGCTGCTGAGGTTGCCAAATATTATAAGGATACTATATTTAATAAATTTAATATATTTAATAGACCCTAACATTCTGTTTATTACAGCTGTGACAGTAATATATCTTATCGAATCCATTAATATCTAATTGTTCGAATATTTTATCACTCTCACAATCTATACATTTCTTTCTCTTACACGGATTTACTTCCTCTTTATCTTTTACTTTTAAACAGGAATATTCTTCTAGGGATATTGTTTTTGTTTTTACATTTTCCGTTAGACAGTGTAAACATTTCATATCAAAGTTATCATCTGCCTTCAAGTTGTTAGAGAAACATTTTACACAAATAGTAGTAGTGCTATTTAGTGAAGTATTAACTCTTATCTGACCGTTACCTCTCGTAAAAGTATGGAAGCAATCCAAGCAATTCCACGAATCCGAAACGTGATTATAGAGAAGTCTCTTACTTTGACATTCTACACATTTAAAACGCGAACTATTACTATCTTCAAAATTTAATTTCACTTCTCGATGACATTGGAGACACTTTTCCGTATGGTTAGTTATTAAAACTCTAAATGAACTACAAGATTGACACCGAGATAATTCTTTACGACATTCCGGACATTCTTTTTTTATTTTAAATTGCGATTCCATACAAGTTAAGCAACATTTATGACCACAGATTAAGACTTCTAGTTTCTTTTCTTCCAAACAAATAGAACATTGGTCTAACTTCAATTGAGCAATATCATAACCGCATCTAATACAGAAATTCGCATCCGGTTCATTTTTTTTTTTACATTGGGAGCATTCCATTTTAATTTTAGTTAGTTCTATTTTTTAAAGTATAACTAACAAAAAAAATCAAATTTTATTATAAGTTATTAATCTATAAATACCTCTTCGTTAGGATAGTAAATTTCATCATTATTCGATTGATTATAAAATCTACTAAACTTATATCTATTACTTGGTTTTAATGTATTCTTATTTTTATATCTTTTTCTTATTCTAACTTCTTCCATACTAGAACAAGTAAATAAAGCAATAAAAAAAAATTTGATGGATTCCATCATTTAATATAATTCAATATAATATAATTTAAACTAATATAATATTTTTAAATAATTTAATTTACAGTTGAAACTTATGCCACTCTTTCTCTGAAAGTGGAACATTTAAAACCTTTTCCTTTCTGTAATAGAATGGTGCAACTTCATACGGACAAGGAAACTGTAGTTCTGCCAGTGTCTTGGACTTGTTAACACCATAGGTAACTCTATGATAGTTCTTCCAAGTCAGAAAGTGTCCGTTAATGCTGTTGATGTGATTCCGAAGTTCGTCATTTGTTACCAGGTATGCCGTTTCGTTATAGAATGACGCATATAGCCAGAAAAGGTCGTCATCTAGACCCTTAGTTGTCTGGTAAATGTAGGCGTGATCCTGGCAGTAACGAACTGCTTCCTGATACTCCTTACTAACCGACTTGAGGTGGTTCTCGTTAAGGCAGATGAGGACTGACTCCTTCTTACTAACCAGTTGTTCCACTACTAACTTAATCTGGTTGAAGTTGAGTTCCTTGCTGGACTTGGCGCCCTGCTCGAAGCGACCGATATTAGCCACATCTAGAACTACCGAATACGTCACCTTCTTGATTTCCTCGGTAAACTTGTCAAAAGTCTTCAAAATCTGCTTCCGACTCTTTGTGAGGTTCTCTACGTGTCCCCGAAGAGTCAGTAGAACCTTGGTTCGGTCCTTCTTAGTGAGACTAAACTTGGGAATCTTATGTGTCCCTACTTGTCCGGAAACCTCTGAAACTCTTTGGTTTCTAGAATACTTCTGTCGGAGTAGTGTAATAGATTCCTCAGAGA
>Ga0209533_1003394_pt1 | contig 14119 bp, 11 predicted proteins | sample COG_04_FD_184748 | JGI IMG/M metagenome (GOLD analysis project Ga0209533, IMG submission 184748) | Pelagic Microbial community sample from North Sea - COGITO 998_met_04 (SPAdes) (version 2) | ecosystem: Environmental > Aquatic > Marine > Neritic zone/Coastal water | place: Helgoland, sampling... | reverse complement strand
GCCTTCGATGGCGGTAACAGCTCGAAGAAGGCAGTCGAATATGCCGCGAGCCATCCACTCTTAAAGGGCATGAAGTGCCACATTTTGAGCATTGGCAAAGGCAACGCGAAGCTCGAAGCCGCACTGTATGAGGCCAAACAGACATTGACAGACGCAGGATACGAGGTCAGCGCAGAGATACGTGATGGCGAGCCGGACAAAGTGATCGGCGAGGCCGTTGCCCAAGATCACATCGATCTGCTCGTCATGGGTGCCTACGGACACTCGCATATACGACATCTTATAGTGGGTAGCACCACCACTGCTATGATTCGCACGGTTAAGATTCCCGTATTGCTATTCCGCTAAAATCCCCTTTTTTGCGCCCCGACATGAGTATTGCAACAAAGCCATTCGGCACATTACCAACAGGTGAAGCGGTTAGCCTCTTCACGCTTACGAATAAAAACGGCCTTTCCGCCAAAGTCACCAACTACGGTGGCATTCTGGTCGCACTCCATGTGCCAGATCGTGCGGGCAAGCTGGCCGATGTGGTGCTGGGCAAAGATACACTCAAAGATTATGTCGCAGGACATCCTTACTTCGGTGCTACCACTGGTCGCGTCGCAGGTCGTATCTCCGGTGCCACATTTACATTGGAGGGTAAAACCTACCCACTTGCAGCGAACAACGGCCCCAACTGCCTCCATGGCGGACTTCAGGGCTACGACAAACTCGTCTGGGCCGCAGAAACGATCAACGACCACGGCGTCGATAAACTGCGCCTCTCGATCACGGATCCTGATGGCAGCAACGGTTTTCCCGGCACCGTCGAATGCACCGTCACTTACGCCTTGCTCGATGATAATACCCTCGAAATCGCCTATACCGCTTCGACGGACAAGACCACGCCGTTCAATCTGACCAATCACTCGTATTTCAATCTCAAGGGCGCTGGCAAGCACGATGTGCTCGGCCATGAGGTGCAGATCTTTGCCGACTCTGTCGCGACAATTGATGCCGATGCGACCCTGCAAGGGCGCCGTGATCCCGTGATCGCTGGTTTCAACGACTACCGCGAGCCGGTGTTATTGAGCAGCCGCGAGCTGAATATCAACAACGCCGATATTCATTTCTTTTTGGATAATGACCGCACCAAGCTGCCGAAATCCGCCGCAGTCGTTCACGAGCCGAAATCCGGACGTTTAATGGAAGTCTTCACGACCGAGCCAGGCGTGCAATTCTATGCAGGGCTCTTTCTATCTGTCGATGCCCCTGAAGTTGGCAAAGGCGGAGTCGTTTACCCACGCATGGGTGGATTCTGCCTAGAAACTCAGGACTACGCAGACAGCGTCACCTTCCCTGATATGGGCGGCGCGATCCTCAAGCCTGAGGAGACATTCACCTCGACAACACTCTACCGCTTTAGCACCAAGTAGCGCGGGGATGCGTTGTGCCCAGTGGAATCGTATCTTCGTCTCTAGGTTCATCGAGTTCTCCTTCCTCGCTTGCAGCTTTAACAAACGTTCAGTGTCTCTGAGCAACACAACGTAAAGCTCTGCCAGTGCATATTAGCTCATTCAAAAAGCACTGAGAGTGTCACGCGACTCATATAACCATGGAGCGCATGACTTGCAGTCGCTTAGAGCTACCCGCCTTGTTTAAGGAGGGGGTGGATCGCAAAGCGAGACGGGGTAGTTTTAGCAGCTATTTCAGCTCAAGATTCAATAAATAGCTTCGGATCAACAGAGAACCCTTCCGTCTCGGCAGACCGAGCCACCTTCCCTTGGTAAGGGAAGGAGCTCCCTGAAAGAGGGATTTAATATGCAATGCCATTGTGCAAAAGCTGCACGCTACGAAAATCCGATGTTGAATAACATTGGCAGCGTGCCGGTATGCCGCCATTCACTTCTTTTTTTGAAAATTCAGACCGTCGATCGACGAGGATCAATTTTCGCCAAACTTTCCTCTCTTTCCTTCATCCGCTATTAGCCATCCGCTATTAGCCATCAACTCTTCGCCATCGTCGAAGAGTCAATTCTACCATGGCTCTCCTTACTCACAGAAATCTTACCGTCTCCTTTGGCGGGCCACGCCTGCTAGACAACGCCGGAATCACGGTCGAGAAGCGTGAGCGCATTTGCCTGATTGGCCGTAATGGTGAGGGTAAATCGACCCTCCTGCGTATCATCGACGGCGAAATCAAACCAGACGCTGGCGAGATCGAAGCCATTCCCGGCCTACGTATTGGTAAACTCGATCAAGAAGTGCCACCGCATCTCGAAGGCACTGTATTTGAAATCGTCGCCGACGGTCTCGGCCCTGCGGCCAAAGTCGTGGCGGAATACCACCGGCTCGTGCACGAATATGACGAGAACCATGACGAAGCTATTGCTGCACGTCTGGATGACCTGCAGGAAGAGCTGGACCGCACCGACGGTTGGACGCTAGAGCACAAAGTCGAAAACATCCTCAACCGCGTGGAACTCGACGGCGATGCCCTGTTCTCCTCGCTTTCAGGTGGCAACAAGCGCCGCGCCCTACTCGCTCGTGCGCTCACCGCCGAGCCACACATCCTGCTGCTCGACGAGCCAACCAATCATCTGGACATCCCTGGTATCCGCTGGCTGGAAGAATTCCTGCGCAAGGCCGACATTTCGCTGCTCTTCGTCTCACACGACCGTGCCTTTATCCGTCGCGTCGCCAATCGCATCATCGATCTGGATCGCGGCCAGCTCACCTCATGGAACTGCGATTACGATACCTACCTGCAACGCAAGGCCGACCTCCTCGCAGGTGAAGCCAAGCAACAAGCCGTCTTCGACAAGAAACTAGCCGAAGAAGAAGTCTGGATTCGCAAAGGCATCCAGGCGCGCCGCACTCGCAACGAAGGCCGTGTGCGTTCGCTGCAGAAGATGCGCCTAGAGCGCGCTAAACGCCGCAACATCATCGGCACGTCCTCGCTCAGCGTGAATGAGGGCCAGCTGTCCGGCCGCAAGGTCATTACCGTCGACAACATCAGCTACGATTGGGGCAACAAGCCGCTCATTCAGGATTTCTCCACCGTCATTTGGCGTGGCGACAAGATCGGCATCGTCGGCCTGAACGGCTCAGGCAAGACCACCCTGCTCAACCTGTTGCTGGAAAAGTTGCAGCCGCAGCAAGGCTCCGTCACCGCCGGCACCAAGCTCGAAGTCGCGTATTTCGACCAACACCGCGCCCAGCTCGATGAAAAGCTCTCTGTGGCCGAAAACGTCAGCCCGTATGGCGAAATGGTCACGATCAATGGCCGACCGCGCCATATCATCACTTATTTGCAGGACTTTCTGTTCACTCCGCAAACCGCACGCTCACCGATTACCAAACTGTCTGGTGGTGAACGCGCCCGCCTACTGTTGGCACGCCTCTTCCTGCAGCCCGCCAACGTATTGGTGCTCGATGAGCCGACCAATGACCTCGACATCGAAACCGTCGAGCTCCTCGAAGAGCGCCTACTCGACTACGACGGCACCCTCCTACTCGTCAGTCACGACCGTAGCTTTCTCGATAACGTTGTCACCAGCACAGTCGCCCTCGAAGGCGACGGCCTCGTGACCGAATATAATGGTGGTTGCGAAGACTGGCTGGAGCAATTCGAGGCCCGAAAAGCAGCCGAAGCACTTGCAGCCAAGGCACCCGCACCCGTTGCAACAGTCGCGGCTCCGGTTCCCGTCGCCGCACCCGCACGCAAGCTGACCAATAAGGAGCGCGAGGCCCTCAAGACCTTACCAGGCTTAATTGAAAAGCTCGAAGCCGAGCACACCACTCTCAGCGAGAAAATGGCCAGCGCGGAATACTATCAGGACAAGAGCAACGACCTCAGCGGCGATGCCGCAAAGCTAGAAAAGCTGGAGGCCGACACGCTCGACGCTTACGAGCAATTGGAAGCGCTGGAGGGCTGATGATAAAGTAGAGGCGGCATCTTGCCGCTTTTCATTTCCAACAACGCGGCTAGAAGCCGCTTCTACTTGAGTCACTTTCAAGAATCCGGATATTAAACGTTCATTGCTTCGCCATCTCCGACAGACCTACGTCGGGGTTAAAAGAAGCACCCGAGTCAGTGGCCTGTCCCCTTACTACCCGTAATTCTGGATTGCAAAATCTGGCCAACCGTTTATTGTGTTTACAAGCTCTCAAGCTTGGGGGCTGTCTGCCAACATAACCCCAAAAAGAGAAAGCCAAAGCCATGAATGATAACGCCACATTCAGCGAATGCTGCAGCTATGTTGCTGCGCTAGTGCAAGAACACGCCGTCCCCAAAGATACACATACGCCGTCGGCGATCACCATCTCGCGGCAAGCAGGTGCGCGTGGTCGAAGTATTGGTAAGAAGCTGAAAGAGAAACTACGCGCCGACTCCCCCAAAGATGCCGTGCCGTGGACATTCTTCGACGAGAACCTAGTGGAGGAAGTACTCAAAGATCATGATCTCCCCACCAACTTGGAGAAATTCATGCCGGATGACGCCGTCAACGAATACAGTAGCATTGTTAACGAAATCCTAGGGCGTCACCCGTCACTCTGGACACTGTTTGAAGACACCACTCAAACGATGCTGCGACTCTGCCGCGTAGGACATTGCATCCTCGTTGGACGCGGTGGCAATAAAGTCGCCGAAAGTCTCTCGAATGTGACACGCGTGCGCTTTGTCGGGACCCATGCACGTTGCATGCAGCAAATGGTCACAGTCCACGGCATGTCGATCGACGAAGCCAAGCGTTTCATCAAAAAAGAGGATCGTGCTCGCCAACGCTATATGAAGAGCCACTTCAATTGTAACGTCGATGATCCACACCAATACGATTTAGTCATCAACACTGATAACTACACCGACGAAGCCGTGGCGGAAATGATCATCGCCGCCGTCGAAGCCAGAAAAATGAAGTAGCCCTCTGGCATTCGTAGTCAGGTTGCTTTAGCTGCCTGACCGATCAGGCAAGTGATAGCGAGCGACCACAGCGGGCAGCCTCTTAAAGAAAGCGGCCGACACCATCATACCGCGACATTCTAGTATTGTCTGCCACTCGGCCATACGCCAAGGCTAGGAGATCGCTATGACGACCTCCAACGACACATCCCACGCTCCCAAGCAAATCGCCATCATCGGCGGCGGCGCAGGCGGTTTCTTTGCCGCCATCACCGCAGCTGAGACTGATCCAACGGCAGTTGTTACGATTTACGAGCGCAGTCAGCAAACGCTCAGCAAGGTCAAGATTTCCGGCGGTGGCCGCTGCAACGTCACCCACAGTTGCTTCGATCCGGCAAAGCTGGCCAGCCACTACCCGCGCGGCGCACGCGAACTACGCGGTGCGTTTCATCGCTGGCAACCGCAAGACACCATCAACTGGTTCTCCGAGCGCGGCGTCACGCTCAAGACCGAAGGCGACGGACGCATGTTTCCCGATACCGACGACTCGCAAACCATCATCGATTGCTTTCACGAGACAGCCCGCAACGCAGGTGCTAAGTTACACAAAGGCATTGGCCTAAAAGGTCTCAGCCAATGTGCTGACGGCACATTCACTCTAGAGCTCACAAACGACACCTCAACACGCGCCGACGCCGTTTGCATCGCCACTGGCTCACTCAAAGCCTCGCCACTCACCCGAGCACTCGAAGCCCTCGGGCATACGATCGAGCCACTGGCGCCCTCCCTCTTTGCTTTTAATGTCGCCGACAGCCGCACGCACGGACTTTCAGGTCTGTCTGTGCAAACCGCCAGCGTTTCAGTCGTCCCTAGCGCCGGAACCACCAAGAAAAAGGCGAAGCCACAAACCGGCCCGATTCTAATCACGCATCGCGGCTTCAGCGGCCCCGCGATCCTACGGCTCTCCGCATGGGAGGCCCGCAGCCTACAGGAGCAGAAGTATCACTTCGACATCGCGATCAATTGGCTCGGCGACCAAACCGAAAACCAAGTGCGCGAGCAATTTGACAAGTTACGCAAGCACAACGGCCGCACGCTGGTGCGCAGTAAAGTCTTCGAAACCATCCCCCGCCGCCTCTGGGAGCGTATCGTCGAATCCGCCGAAATCGGCGAAGACACCCCATGGTCGCAGCTTTCCAAAAAGATCGAAACGAAGCTCATCGATGAACTCATCGCCGCGAAGTTTAGTATTCAAGGGAAGACTACCAACAAACTAAAGGTCAATGATTCACTTGTAGCAAAAGGTATGAAAAAAGAGGTGCCTGCGGAGTTTGTGACAGCAGGCGGTATTTGCAGGAGGGAAATCGACTTTCGAACAATGGAAAGCAAGATTGTGCCGAACCTCTATTTTGCTGGTGAGATCATAGACATTGATGGAATTACAGGAGGCTTTAACTTTCAAGCCGCATGGACCGGAGGGAGAATCGCTGGACTAGCGATGGCAGATTCGTAGCGACGGCTGCTATTAGCGTTCAGGGCTGCATCATCCGCAAAGAAGAATTTGTAACAGCTGGCGATGGTGGAGACCTGAAGCTCTCGATAGTCCGATGTGCTGAGAACGAGAGAATTCGCCTTCTCACTCAACTCAGCTGCCCAAAAGGTATCCACAGAAGCGCCATTCACAGCATTTCATCTAATAAGTGGTGCCTTTTGACCAATTTCTAGTGATGGCAAAGAAGCCTAAGCCATAATTGGAGTCCCCCGATGCCTCATGCATTTTTTCAAAGTCTTTTCTTTTGATTCCCAAGGCGTTACCCGGTTTGAACTGCATGTGAAAAATGCAAAACTTCGCGAAGTCCTCCATGGAGGAATGTATGCCACCTCCTGGTGCTGTCAGCTGCGGACTCGAACCTCGTTGTAGACTTCTAAGGGGCGTCGTGTTGCCCATCTGCAAAGGCTTCAAGAGCAGCTCTTCCATCATCGATTCCCAAGTCTGATCCATCTCCTTTTCCATCATAGATGCGGCAATGTAAGGCCCCGCGTTAGAATATTCGAAATCCTCTCCTGGCTTAAATATCGGATTTTCCTCAGTAACGATTCTCAGTAATTCATATCTTTGTTCCCTTGGAGTGCCTTCGAATTCACGAGCCTGCACGTATTCTTTTGACCTCCAAAAGTCATTCATCCCTGGCGCGCCAGCCATATGGTTCAGCAATCACTCAGCAAATCTGAGCCTAAAGTTCGGACATAATCCCGATCCGACTCTCCCAACCGACTGATCGGAAAGGTAAAAATCTGACCATCATCACGCCTGACCGTGACGCTGTCCTCTGAGCGCTGGATCAGTGTCGCGTAAAGTTCACGCCCATCCTGAGATGTCCAAGTCCTGCCTGTATCAGCGACACCCACTGCACTCGCCAAAGCAATGCATATTAGGACAAAGGGAAGGTAAGGATCGTTTTTTTTTCACAAAGTAGAACAGTTAATAGCGCCCCTACCATCTCATCGACCAATCACAATCTAAGGCCAGGGGCATACAACTACCCGCCCGCGCGCACCGGCTTGTAGCCGAGCTTTTCGAGTTCGCCCATGACACGGTCACAGACATCTCCCTGCAGCTCAATCGCACGGCCTTTGAGTGCGCCACCGCAGGCGCAGGTCTTCTTAAACTTAAAAGTCATGGCCTCTAGGTCCTTCAGCGGGATGTTGGTTGAAAACTCTTTTAACGTCGTAACTGTCTTACCGCCACGCCCTGCTTTTTCGCGGCGCACTTCGACACGGCCTTTGGACTGGGGCTTCTTATCGCCACGTTTCGGGCGCATTTGCTCCTGACTTGGGCCACTGGGAAGGCCTCCCGTATCTAGGGCACCAAATGGGTTGCTCGCTAGCACACTCTCAGCGCTGTCCGTCGAGATTTTATGTTTTGATCGTTTGCTCATACGTGGTGGGGTGTATCTGGATGGTCGAGCCAGTTCAATGCCTTCGCATAACTGCGCTTTGTCAAATAGTGAAGTAAGCGATCAGGCAGATCTGGGGTCTTTGCGTAGGCATCCAGTCGAGCGAGCACAGTGCCGAGACTCTCCCCTTGCGCTAACGCACGCGCCAGCGTGATGTATTCCAAATCCAATTTGAGACGATCTTGATCCATATGGGACATACTCATAAGCACGTCCCAACAGGTGCAAGCCCATAAGGAACTGAGTGTTCAATCGGCTTAAATAGCTTGACTTCAAGAGATAATTCGTGGCATCAAGTTATTTCAGTATTAGCAGATTGAATAACCCCAAGAAATAAGTTTTAAGATTTGTAACGCTAATATCGAAATCCTAGGTTCACCTCCTAATCCCCGGACCTTACCGAAGCCATGAAGCACTCTACACTCGCCAGCCGCTGGAACGCAGATCTGATCGATCAAAACTACGAGACTTGGCTATCCAGCCCGGACTCTCTCACTCCTGAATGGCGTGCCTTCTTTGAGGGCTTTGAACTCGCCCAAAGCAGTAGTAAAACTAGTTCGGCGACTACGACCGACTATTCAGCATTCGATACGATTGCGAGTAAGCAGTCCCGCCTGATCGGCGCGATCTACGCCTACCGCTCCATCGGGCATACCATCGCCAAGTTCAACCCATTGACTAAGGAAGCGCCAATGAATCCGCGTCTCACGCTTGAGCGCCTGGGGCTGGAAGAGTCGGATCTGGATACCGTATTTCATACGGGCAATTATTTAAACGGTGTCGAAATGACCGCACGTGAGCTGCTCGATCGCCTGGATAAGACCTACTGCCATACTGTCGGCTTCGAGTATATCCACATTCAGGAAACGCCCCGCCGCCGTTGGTTGCAGGCGCGCATCGAGCCGGAATGCTTCATCCCCAGCTTCACGAAGGGCGAGAAAGAGCGCATCGTCCGCACGATTATGCAGGCGGAGGACTTTGAGAATTTCCTACAGACACGCTACGTCGGCCAGAAGCGCTTCTCACTCGAAGGTGGCGAAACTCTAATCGCCTGCTTGGAAAGTATTTTCGAGCGTTGCGGGCAGAACAAGGTGGATGAAATCGTCATGGGCATGGCTCACCGCGGCCGTCTCAATGTATTGGCAAATTTCCTCGGCAAGTCCTTCGAATATATTTTCCGCGAATTCTCCGAGAACTACATCCCCGACACCATCCATGGCGACGGCGATGTGAAGTATCACCTCGGCTTCGAGACCAAGCGCAACACCAGCGCTGGGCATCCTGTCGAGATTCGCCTCGCGGCGAACCCGAGCCACCTCGAAGCAGTCGATCCTGTCGTCCAAGGCAAGGCGCGCGCACGACAGCGCATTATCGGCGATATGGAGCGTAAGCGCGTGCTCCCAGTATTGATCCACGGCGATGCCGCGATCGCAGGTCAAGGAGTCGTCTCCGAGGTCTTCAACTTCTCACAACTGCCGGGCTATCGCACCGGCGGCACGATCCATCTCGTGGTCAATAATCAGATTGGATTCACCACTGGCCCAGACGAAGCACGCTCCAGTCGCTACTGCACGGATGTCGCCAAGATCGTAGATGCCCCGATTTTTCACGTTAACGGTAACGATCCACTCGCGACAATCGCTGCGATCGAAGCGGCCTTTGACTACCGTCAAACCTTTGGCAGTGATGTGGTGATCGACATGTATTGCTGGCGTAAGCACGGGCACAACGAGTCCGACGAACCGGCATTCACCCAACCGACACTTTACAAGAAAATCTCCAGCATGCAGCCAATTGGCCGCGCACTGGGCGATCGCCTCGTCGCCTCGGGAGAATTCACCAGAGAGGAGATCGACACCATTGAGGCCGATTACCACGCACGCCTCGAAGCTGCCTATGAAATCGCGAAAAAGGAGGAAAGCCTCAAGGGCGACCTACTCTCCGAATCGTCCGCGAAACAGCAGCCACCTTATAACTTCAAGGGCTTCGACACGCGTGTGCCGAAGGCACAGCTCAAGCACATCGCCGAGCGTTTGGTGCAATTCCCTGAAGGCTTCAACGCCAACAAAAAGATTATCCGTCAGCTCAACACCAAGCTCAAGGCCTTCAATGCCGACAGTGGAATCGACTGGGGCATGGGCGAAGCACTTGCATTTGGCAGCTTGTTGATGGATGGCACGCCTGTCCGATTGAGCGGCCAAGACAGTGAGCGCGGCACCTTCAGCCACCGTCACTCCGTCCTTTACGATAATGAAACACGCGAACGCTACGTGCCATTGCTCGACTTGAAAGATGGGCAAGCGCAGTTCTGCGTGCATAACTCTCTCCTGTCTGAGGCCGCCGTGCTCGGGTTCGACTACGGCTACTCGCTCGATTATCCGCAAATGCTCTCTATGTGGGAGGCGCAGTTTGGCGACTTCGTCAATGGTGCCCAGGTCATCATTGACCAATTTCTGACGTGTAGTGAATCCAAATGGGGGCGTTTAAGCGGGCTCGTCATGCTGCTGCCGCACGGCTACGAAGGCCAAGGCCCCGAGCACTCATCCGCTCGTCTCGAACGCTTCCTTCAAGCCTGCGCGGAGAATAACATCCAAGTCTGCAACCTGACGACTCCCGCACAGTATTTCCACGTGCTGCGCCGCCAAATGAAGCGCGAGTTTAAGAAGCCATTGATCATCATGGCTCCCAAAAGTCTGCTGCGTCATAAGGACTGCGTCTCTAAAGTAGAGAACTTTACCGACAATGAATTCTGGTCGATTCTCGACGACGAAAGCGTAGCCAGAAAGACTGCCAAGCGTGTCGTATTCTGCTCGGGCAAAGTCTACTATGATCTAATCGCCCACCGAGATGCCAATAAGGTAAAGGACACCGCCATTATTCGCATCGAGCAATTCTATCCACTCAATACCGAGCTGCTGAAACGCGTCACCTCAAACTACCCGAAGGCCAAAGACATCGTATGGTGCCAGGAAGAGCCGAAGAATATGGGTGCGTGGACGTTTATCGCACCACGCCTGATGGAAAGCATCGAGCATATGCCGCGTTACGCTGGCCGCGCCGAAGCTGCCAGCCCTGCCGTCGGTTCTCTCGCCTTGCACAAGCGCGAACAAGCCAAACTCGTCAAGGAAGCGTTCGTCGGTTAACGCTTCGCGTTGTGTGAATGTATGAAGGTTTTAAAGTAACAAAGTAACTCAAACTTTCCCACCTTCAAACTCATCACACCTTCCTACTTTCCCACCCTTCACACCCTTCACACCTTCCTACGTTCAAACTTTCTCACACACATTATGGCTACTGAAGTTAAAATCCCCGCGATGGGCGAATCCATCAGCAGCGGCATCCTCGCCGCTTGGCACGTACAAGACGGCGACTACGTCGAAAAAGATCAAGCGCTCTACGAGCTGGAGACCGACAAGATCACCTCCGAAGCAAGCGCTGAAGTCGCTGGTATTATTTCCCTGAAAGTCGCAGTCGATGACGAAGTCGATATCGCTCAAGTCGTCGCTACGATCGATACTTCGGCTGCGCCGAAGAGTGAGCGTCCTTCGGACGTAAGTGATAGTGGCAGTGGGAGTGACAGTGCTCCCGAAGTTGCTGCTCCAACGCCTTCGAAGGTCGATCCTGTCGCGACGCTTTCACCAGCGGCACATAAGGCTGCTGAAGAAACAGGCGTCGATGTGACGCAACTCGCGGGGACGGGGAAAGACGGCCGCGTTACCAAGTCCGACATTCTCGCAGCAGCCGCTGCGCCAGCATCTACCGCAGCCACTCCAGCTCCTGCAGCCGTTGCACCCGCGACTCCAAAGGCAGCACCCGTCGCAGTCGACCCATCCACTCGCGAAACCCGCAAGAAGATGAGCCCGCTACGCCGCAAGATTGCAGAGCGCCTCGTAACAGCGACACAAGAGTGCGCATTGCTCACGACATTTAACGAAGTCGACATGAGCTCCGTCATGAAGTTGCGTAAGCAGCATCAGGAAAAATTTGTCGAGCGCCACGGCATCAAGCTCGGCTTTATGTCCTTCTTCACCAAGGCAGTCACACACGCGCTGCAAGCCGTGCCTGCAGTCAACGCACGCATTGAAGGCAACGAAATCGTGACTCAGCACTTCTACGACATCGGCGTCGCCGTCGGCACTGACAAGGGACTGATGGTGCCGACAATTCGTGACTGCGACCAGAAGGGCTTCGCCGAGATCGAGCAAGACATACTCGGCTATGCGAAAGCAGCCCGCGATGGAAAGATTCAGATGAGCGACCTCGAAGGCGGTGTTTTCACCATCTCCAACGGTGGTATCTACGGCTCCATGCTCAGCACGCCGATCATCAACTATCCACAACCAGCGATCCTCGGCCTGCACAACATTACCGAGCGCGCCGTCGTGGTGAATGGCGAAATCGTGATTCGCCCGATGATGTATCTCGCACTGAGCTACGATCACCGCCTCATCGATGGCAAAGAAGCCGTGACCTTCCTCAACAAGGTCAAAGACGCGATCGAAGACCCGAGCCGCCTACTCTTCGGCATTTAACCGCCTGCGGCGGAGTCAGAACGTAGGAATGTTTGAAAGTATTAAGGTAAGGATCTTCCAAGGTTCCCGCCTTTAACCTTCCCACCTTAACACATTCCCACTCGGCGCAGCCGAATTTTCCACTTTAATACTTTCCCACCTTCCCACTACGGCTTTAGCCGTTCTCATCATGTCTGAAAACAACTTCGATCTCATCATCATCGGCTCCGGCCCTGGTGGTTACGTGGCAGCCATTCGTGGCGCTCAACTCGGCCTCAAAACTGCGCTTGTCGAAAAAAACGACACCCTCGGCGGCACATGCCTCAACGTTGGCTGTATCCCGAGCAAGGCACTGCTACACTCCACCGAGATGTATCATTTTGCTGGCCATGGCGCAGCGGCGCACGGCATTGATCTCACTAACCTTTCGATCAGCATTGAACAGTTGATGGCGAAAAAGGACAAAACCGTCGCTCAACTCTGCGGTGGTATTCAACACTTGATGAAGGCCAATAAGATCCAAGTCTTCAACGGGCTCGGCATCTTGGCAGGCGAAAGTAAAGTCCGCGTGCGTGCCACCGGCGAGGAGACCATCCTCACCGGCAAGCACATCATCATCGCAACAGGCTCCGCCTCGATCGAACTGCCGTTCCTGCCTTACGATGGCGAAACCGTCGTCAGCAGCACCGAAGCGATTGCCTTCGACAGCGTCCCCGAAAAGCTCGCCGTCGTCGGCGCCGGTGCCATCGGCCTAGAGCTCGGTTCCGTCTGGGCACGACTCGGGGCAGAAGTCAACGTGATCGAATTCCTCCCAGTCATTGCACCGACCTATGACAAGGATGTCTCGAAAATGGCCGAACGCTTGTTGAAAAAACAAGGCCTCAATTTTCATCTCAAGACGAAAGTCACGGGACTTAAGAAGTCTAAGGGCAAGCACATCCTCACAGCTGAAAAAGCTGGTAAAGAAATCGAGTTCGAAGTCGACAAGGTGCTCGTTGCCGTTGGCCGCAAGCCATACACGGATGGGGTCGGCCTCGAAACCATCGGCATCACAACCGACGACAAGGGACGCATTCCCGTGGACGCACATTTTAAAACATCGGCAGCGGGAGTCTATGCCATCGGCGACGTTATCCCTGGCCCCATGCTCGCGCACAAGGCAGAGGAAGAAGCCGTTGCCTGTGTCGAGCGCATCGCTGGGCAAGCGGGTCACGTGAACTACGACGTCATTCCCAATGTGATCTACACCGAACCGGAAATCGCCAGCGTCGGCCTCGGTGATGCCGATGCCAAAGCGCAGGGCTACGAAACCAAGACAGGGAAATTCAACTTTGCCGGTAACGGACGTGCGATTGCAAGCGATGCCACCGACGGTTTTGCCAAGGTCATTGCGGACAAGAAGACAGACCGTATACTCGGTGTGCAAATTATCGGTAAAGGTGCTTCTGAGCTCATTGCCTCCGCTGTCGCTCACATGGAATATGGTGGCAGTGCCGAAGATCTGGCACGCACCGTGCACGCGCACCCGACCATCAGTGAAGCGATCAAAGAAGCGGCGCTGGCAGTGGACGGCAACGCACTGCACAGCGCCTAGGCTCGCGATAGAACTAATGCCAAAGCGGCCTTCATTTCGAAGGCCGTTTTTTTTGCCTCAATCGTAGCTGGCCAGGCGCTTAGAGGAAGTGGTGCGCATCGCCCTGTCGGTCGAGCACCTGAAGGAACTCGACTACGTGAACTGTTTTTCCTTCAGGAATCGAAAATCACCA
>Ga0209533_1003385_pt1 | contig 14140 bp, 14 predicted proteins | sample COG_04_FD_184748 | JGI IMG/M metagenome (GOLD analysis project Ga0209533, IMG submission 184748) | Pelagic Microbial community sample from North Sea - COGITO 998_met_04 (SPAdes) (version 2) | ecosystem: Environmental > Aquatic > Marine > Neritic zone/Coastal water | place: Helgoland, sampling... | reverse complement strand
AAAAAAGGAATATCATCATGCAAAACAAAAGCAAAAAAGGATTCACACTCGTTGAAATCATGATCGTTGTAGTTATCATCGGTCTTCTCGCTGCAATGGCAGTCCCAGCCTTCCAAAAGGTTCGTGCGACTTCTCAGGAAAAAGCGATCGTTAACAATCTTCGTCAACTCGCATCGGCTGCCGATCAATACTTCATTGAGCATGGCGTTACCACAATTACTACAACAAAATTAGTTGGTGCAGACGCATATGTGAAGGCACTAGATCCAGTTGCTGGCGAAACATATCCAGCTTCCGTAACAGAAGGCACTCCTATCGCTGTCACTGGCAGTCCACTCACTGTGCAGCCTTCAGTTGATTTCTAGTCCGAGGGATTAGATTGCAAAATCAATTTCAGCCGCCTATTAATTTAGGCGGCTTTTTCATGTTCAAATATAATCCATGCAAGCTGGGGCGATGCCAAGCCACAGTTGCTTCCGACGGGAGTGTTGAAGTGCTTGGCAAGATTTGAGAACTGTCTCCCGTAGGCCTTTCTTAGGATGTTTGGATTAAGGATGGTGATCGTCTTGGAGAAAGTGCTTTAGTTGTTTCGCGGGATTCTGATTGCTCCTTTAATCGGGTATTCGAAGCGTTTGGGGTAGATTGCCGGGCCGCTTAGGTATTGTTGGCCGTCGGGCGTTTCTATCGCCCCATTTTAATCTCACTGTGGAGATTCCTTTGAAATCGATCATTTGAGGTTATTCCTGGACGAGTATGCCAATCACTTGGAGGAATCGCACGACGGGAGTCGCAAAGCTTAAGTTGAAGGAAATGGGCAGCCGTTATATTTTTATCGTTCTGTATTGCTGGTTGGAAAAATATTTTAGCCGCAACGACTACCACAAGGAAACCCAATAGCGAGTTTGCCGCGGATCTATTTTATTAGTAAAATGTTTCCTAAGCGGTCGTTCGCCTTGCCGCGATTATTCGCGGATAAAAGTTGCTCTTCGGGCGGTGGTGCGGCTTTTTGGATGTCCCATGCAAGTATCGATTGTTATCCCCATTTTCAACGAAAAGGACACTGTGCGCGAAATAGTCGGGCGGGTGCGTGCAGTGCGTGGGATGGATGTGAAAGAAATCATTCTGGTGGATGACTGTTCGACGGACGGCACAAGAGAGCTCTTAAAAAACGATTTTGAAGAGCCGCTGTTCAAGAAACTGTATCATGATGTGAACCAGGGCAAGGGAGCAGCGCTGCGGACCGGCTTTGCGGCTGCCACGGGTGATATTGTGGCGATCCAAGACGCCGATTTAGAGTATGATCCCGCAGAATTGCCTGGCTTGATTCGCCCAATTGAACTTAATCAAGCGGATGTTGTTTTTGGTTCACGTTTCATCGGCGGCGGGCCGCATCGGGTGGTCTTTTTTTGGCACATGTTGGGCAACAAGTTTTTGACCTTATTGAGCAACATGATGACAAACCTTAATTTGAGCGACATGGAGTGTTGTTATAAGTTGTTTCGGCGCGAAGTGCTTGAGCAGATTACGATTGAGGAAAATCGCTTCGGAGTAGAGCCAGAGCTGACGGCGAAGATCTCCAAGCAGAATGTGCGCATCTATGAGGTCGGGATTTCCTACTACGGGCGCACCTACTCTGAAGGCAAGAAGATCGGCTGGCGTGACGGCGTGCGTGCGATCTATGCCATTTTAAAATATGGGCTATTCCGTTAAGCAGCAACCCGCGGTATGTGAACTGCGAATAAAATGAGCACTCGCGCATCATTTTACTCGATCATCGTAGTACTTGGGTGCTGCGCTTATATCTCCGGCTTTGCCGTGGAGTTTATGTTGGATCCGTTGGGCCGTTCGCCAGTGTTAGATGCGAATGAGAATTTGGCTTGGGCAGGTTTGATCGCGGATGGGCAATTGCCCGATGAGCCGTTGTATCGAGCGTTGCTGTATCCTTGGGTTCTTTCGCTTTTTCATGTTGAAGGCGCTCTCCTTGCTCAGTTTGCGACGTTGTTTGGAGTGTTTTGTCACTGTGTGAATGCACTTTTGGTGGCTGTGTTGGCGGGGCGTCTTTGGCGGCAGCGAGCTGCTGCTTGGTTTTCCGGCATTCTATATGCACTTTACCCAGTCTCGATGTATTTTTCCGTTCAGGTGCTGGACATGACCTTTGCGATGACGCTCTTTTTGACGGGGCTGTTTTGCGTGGTGAAAGGAAGTGAATCGATGAGCCTTCGTTCTCAATGGGGCAATCATATCGCTGCGGGGCTATTACTTGGGCTGTCTGTGTTGGCGCGTCCCAATTTTTTATTACCATTATTCTGTGTGCCTTTGGCGCCCTTTATTCTGCAAGTTGATGTGAAGAGCCAATGGCGGCGGTCACTTCTGCCATTGTGTATCTTACTGGTAGCAATGTTGCTGCCATTATTGGGGCAAGGGTTCTATAATTACTCGGAATCGGGTGATTTCCGGGTGCTACCTTGGCAGGGAGGGTACAATTTGTTGACCGCAAATAAGGCTGAGGCAAATGGTAAATATTTTAAGCAGAGTGTCAGGTTTGATGAGATCCCTAGTGGCAAGAATCCGAATCGGCTAGAGTCGGAGTATCTCTATCGGAGTGCCATGGGATCGGAGGTGGGCCTGGATGTTGATGCCATGAACCATCATTGGCGTCAGGAGCTATTGCGGGACATTGCTGGAGACCCGCTACGTTGGTTCGGGTTGATGGGGCGAAAGGTGGTCTATTTGTTGAATGATTGGGAGCAGTATAACAATTTAACCTATGCCTATCACAAGCAGCGCTTTAGCTTCTTGCAGTATAATCCACTGGGCTGGGGAGTGTTGCTGATTGGAGCTGCGAGTGGTTGTTGGCTGTTTCGGGCTTCGCTTAATGGACGTCTGCTGTTCTTCATGGGTGGTGTGTTTGCATTGTATGCGGCTGGGTTCTTGTTGTTCTATGCGAGCGCACGCTTTCGTTTGCCACTAGTGCCGTTTCTGGCGATTGGCTGTGGTGGCGTTACTCAGTTGCGGGTGGTGCAGTTGACTGCAATGCGTGGCAAGTTGGGGGTCTTGCTGGCTGTCTTTCTAATCGGGATGGGCGTGTTGGTCTATGGCGATTGGTTTGAGGCTCGGGATCGCTCTAGTTTCATTCAGGATGAATTGTTACTCGCGAGTGCTTCGGCTCGGGTGATGGAGGATGCTGCCGCATTGAAATATGCGCAAGCGGTGCTGGTTCGCGATCCGTTGCGCCGAGAGGCACAGATGATACAAACGACGAGCTTATATAACTTATGGCTAACGGCCGAGAGTGCCAAGCTTCGCGCCAATTATTGGCAGCAACTGGGTGTGGCATTGGACGATACGAAAGAGCAGGATGCCACGATGATCTTCATCTCAGGCGTCTATGCGTGGCGAAGTGGTGAACCTGATCGTGCCCTTTCAGTTTGGAGATCCGGTACCGATACATTTGGAACCGCTGCTCATTCGTGTGCACAAGCATTGTTGTTGGTTTGTGAGAATAACTCTGCGAGTCAGGAGACTTCCGGACTTGAGCGGTTGCGAGCGATTCTAGGGCATATTGAATAGGCTGAATTATTATGACTGTATCATCAAATTCGAAGAACTCCGTGCGCTGGTTCTATGCGGCAGTGGTGCTTTATTGTGTGGTGTTCATGCTGGGATATTTCACCGTGCGCGACTATGGAATGACTTGGGATGAGCCTTTTCGATTTTCCGGAGGTGATGCGAAATTGAACTATTATCAGTCCTTGTTTTCCGGCGAGACGGTGGAGCCGTTGAAGGATAGCTATCCAGGCTTGTTCGATCTGCCTCTGGCAATTGTTCATGAGCAGTTTCCCGATTGGGGCACACGCAGCCAGAAGGGGCACGTGTGGAGCCTGTGCTTCGGACTGTTAGGATTATTATCAGTCTGGCGATTGACTGCACGTATCGGCGGCGAGCGGGCCGGTTTTTGGGCATTGCTACTGCTCGCAACTTTGCCGCGCTACTACGGACACATGTTTTTCAACCCGAAGGACATACCGCTTGCGGCAACCTATACGATTGGGCTTTGGGCGTTGGTCGAATTGTTCTCGCGTTTGCCTCGCCCTGATTGGAAACCAGTTATTTGTATCGGTTTGGCTGCGGGGATGGCGATGTCCTGTCGGATTGCTGGCTTTTTAATACTTTGTTATTTAGGTCTTTTTGTTGCTTTATTCCTATTGCTGCGCTTGCTCTCGAAGGATCTGACTTTGCCGCAGTTGCCCAAGGAAATCGGGTATTGGGTGGTGAGGGGCGGGGTGGCAGGCTTGCTTGGGTTTACGATTCTGGCCATTTTCTGGCCCACACTGCATCAGAATCCATTTGCCTCGGTTGGAGCCTCGATGGAGACGGTTCAGAGTTACGGATGGGGCGGGTTTGTTTTGATGGATGGTAATTTCTGGGAAGCTCAGGATTTGCCATTTTACTATGTGCCTTATTGGCTACTCTTCACATTGCCTGAGCACATTATGCTGTTCTTGGCGATAGGGCTTGGCGGCGGTGCTTTTCGATCATGCGGTCTAGCCCGAGTCCGCGCATGGGCACGACTGTTGCCATTGATGACTCCAGGAGTGGTTGTTTTTGCTGCGGCTTTCCCTCTTCTCTATATTGTTTCGAAGGATCCAGTACTGTATGATGGGATGCGTCATATATTGTTTACTCTGCCACCGTTGGTAGCGACCTCCGCATTGGCTTTTGAGTGGTGCTTGCGCGGTGTGACTTCACGCTGTTCGAGCAGAGCGGCGTTGATACTGCAAATGGGCCTTGGTGTCGCCGTCTTGATCACTGTGGCAGAAATGATTCTGCTGCATCCCTACCAATACGTTTATTTCAATCAAGTCTCTGGTGGGCTGCCAGCTGCCTACGCTCGCGATGAAACCGATTACTGGGGGCTTTCGCACAAAGAGGCAGGTGATTGGTTGAATGAGTATGTTGAGCAAATCGCTCCCGCGGGGGAGCGTGTATTCAAGGTTCATCAGCGCTACACACGCTCGATGTTGAAAGAGGCGCTCGATCCGAATCGTTTCGAGATGTGGCAACCTCGCGAGGGGGCAGATTTCTTCGTCTCCATCACTCGCTTTAATTTGCACAGCAGTTACCCAGAGGCGAAGCTACTACATGTTGTCGAGCGACAAGGCGTGCCTTTGTGTTTTATCTATTCTTTTAACTCAAAGGCTTCTAAATGAGGGTTTTAATCGAAGCACACCACCCTGCGCATATTCACTTCTGGAAATATCCAGTGCTTGAGCTGATTGAGCGTGGGCATGAGATTTTGATGATCGGACGAGATGAGGACGGTGATGTCGAGGGAGGGGTTAAATACGGGGAATAAATTCGGCGACCTTATCCGCAAATGTATCCCAAGACATGCTTGCTGCCATGCTTTCAATTGCGGGTGCAAAATCATGCGCGTTACAGTGCATTTGTTGCACTTGCTGTATCGCGTTCGTCAATTCGGCGACATCATCAGGCGGCACGAGGAAGCCAGTCGCGCCATGCTTGATGCAAAAGGGGAAGGCACCCGTGTTGCTGGCGATGGCTGGCTTATTCATGTGGATCGCATGTGCGAGCACGCCACTGTTAGTTGCTTTTTTGTAGGGCAGCATTACGCAATGGCAGTCGGCGAACAGTTGTCCGGCCGCGTCATCATCGATGTAGTGATCGAGTAGTGTGAGTCGTCCCTGTTGTTCGAGGGACTTGCAGCGGGCAAGCAGCTCTGATTGTTCGCCCCACCATTCGCCAGCGACTGTGAGGTGTGCTTTGCCGGGGTAGGATTCGAGGGCCGAGATTAAAGTGTCTAGGCCTTTGTAAGGGCGAACGAGTCCGAAGAAGAGCAATTGGATGGTGGTTGCGTCGGCTGGTGAAGAGTCCCGCTGGGTAAATTGATCATAGATTGGATGTGGGTAGAACAACCGAGGGGTTGTTGGAAATCGCTCGGCGAGTTCCGTTTCAATTTCAGGAGAATGGCAGATGAAGCCAGATGCCTGTTTGATCGCTTGTAAACTGAGCCAGTTTTTCCACTTGGATGAGTCGTGGTCAAAGAGGTTGTGGCAGATCAGAACCAATGGGATTTTTTTTCGTTTAAGCTTTCGGGAAAGTAGCCAGATGTGGGGCGAAAAGAAGAAGGTCCACCACGGTATAAGCACTGCGTCGGGGCGCTCAGCGATGAGGCGTCGTGTGACTGTGCTCCATGCCCCAGTCAGTTTGTAGTCCAAATCATAGTGCACGTCCTCCAGTGTATCGGGGTGCTCCTTTAAGTCGCCGATGTGCTCACCCGGATACAGCCATTTCGGGAACGGGTCGCGGTAGGCTTCGGTATGAACCTCGCGCTTGACTTGCAGCGCCTTCCGGAGGCGTGTGGTATGTGCCGCGATGCCTCCGCGGTAGGGGTGGAGTGGGCCTAGGATTGCGATTTTAGACGGACTCATTGCTGGCTTTCCTTCCACTTGCTATTGTCATGTAAGCCACATTCGCGCTGTAGCCCTCCGAAACGTGTGTCCTGAGGTTTCATGTTGGAGCCTAGTTTGGTAGTGCTATGCCAGTCGCCAGTGGATAAGTAACCATCGGCTTCGAGCGGATGTCTAGGTAAGTGATGCTGATCTGGGTATGCATTTACCTGTTCATCGCTCCAATCGATTATGGGGAAGAGTTTTAGGCGCTCGGCCTGTCGCTCTAAGATCGGACGCATCGTTCGTGTGTCCGATTGGCTACGCCTTACCCCTGAGATCCAGACGTGGGGCTTTAGTGTGTCGAGTGCTCGGCGCATGGGCTCCAGTTTGTTGTTCTCCAGGTATTGCTCTAATCCGTCAGTGCTGTGTTCCCAGAGGCGCCCATAGAGTGCCTCTTGTTGAGCAGGTGTAATGATCGGCGTGTAGCAATGTAGGTTGAGCTGCAGTCGCTCGGTGAGTAGGCGGGCATAGCGGTAGGTTTCTGCGAATAAATAGCCTGTATCGATGAATATGATCGGAATTTGAGGTGCCACTTGGCTGATTAAATGGAGCGTGACTGCGGATTGTATTCCAAAGCTGGACGTGGCAATCATGCTTGTTCCAACATGATCTAAGGTCCATCTCAGTCTCTGAACCCGAGCTAGCTGGTCCAGCTGTTGGTTCCACTTGTCGAGTTGCCTGTCGGATTGTGGCGAGTCGGATGTATGTAAGTTGCTTTCTGGCACAGTGAAGGTTGGTGACTGCCATGAGTCTGCTACATTTATTTGTTGTATCAACACTCCAAATTGATCTTCTTTAGATCATTGGTTTCGCACTGGACGCTTCGTGCTTTTACTGTGTTATAAGCGTGAGTATTTATGGGTAAAACTATCATTTTAACGGGCACATTTTGTCACGTAAATAAGGGCGATGCCGCGATGCAGTTGACGATGGCAAGTTTGATGGAGCAGCGCTATGCGGATTGTGAAGTAGTGATCAGTGCGCCCTTTCCTGATGAGGATAGTCAATTCTATGCGCCACGAAAGGTGATTCGCTGCCACCGACGACGTTTAATCTATAGTTTTGTTCAATGTATTAGTGGGTGGCTCTGGAAAAAGACAGGCAGTGAGGCTTGGCTGTTAGATGAGGAGATGCGGCATTACGCCAAGGCGGATCTGATTGTTGATTTGAGCGGAGATATGTTGACGGAGGATTATGGTCCACATGTGGCGCTCTCGCATTTCTACCCCATCTTGTTGGCAAATGCTATGGGCAAGCGTGTATTCTTGTGTGCGCAGTCGATCGGACCCTTTAATTGGACGCGGAAATTGGCTAGCTATATTCTTAATCATGCGGGAGCGGTGACGGTTCGGGACCAAGTAACCTTAGACTATTTGCAGTCGGTCGGAGTGACGCCGCGTAGGCTCGGGTTGACGGGGGATGTGGCTTTTTTAATGGACCCAGAGGATGCTTCGGCTGGGCGCTCTCGCTTATTGCAGCTGATTGGCGAGGACAATGCAGGTCCGTTGTTGGGAGTATCGCTAAGTTTTTTAATCGAGAAGCATTACCGCAAAAAGTGCCCCGTGGCTCACCAAGAGCCTTTTGTAGATTTGATGGCTCGTTCGCTGGATGCTTGGGTGGAGCGTTATCAGGGTGTAGTCGTGTTTTTTGCGCATGTAACTGGCCCTGGGGCTCAAAAGGACGATCGAGAGGCTTGTAAGTGCGTGGCGCAGAAAATGAAACATTCCGCCTTTGTGTTGGAAGACGATTTGAGTCCATCAGAGATCAAGGGGACTATTCGGCATTGCGACTTATTTTTTGGTGCGCGCATGCATGCGAATATTGCAGCGTTGAGTAGTTTTGTGCCAACCATCGCGATCGCTTATAGCCATAAGACACCAGGTATCATGAATCAATTGGGCTGTGGTGAGTTCGTGTTGCGAATTGAGGCGTTGAGCGAAAGTTTGATCGAGAATGCTTTTAGCAGAATGCATCAGGAACGTGAGGAAGTGCGCTCACGCTTGCATCAGCGGATTCCTGAAATCCGTGAACTCAGTTCTCAGAATCTAGAGCGTGTTGACGCTCTGCTGGGAATGGACTAAACCTCCCTCGGGTTTCTTATTGAGAGTATTTTATTGCTGTTGTATTTCTTTCGACACAATCCTTTAAATAAATCTGCTCGATGAGTCATCGAGGTATGCCAACCAATTCAATAAGCTTATGCCAGTCGGTATTTTTAAAACAAGGGGCCCTGTAGTGAATCTGGACCGTAGCCGAAAGGCTCGTATGATAGAGGCGTTTCTCGCTGATGGGTTAGGCTCAGATGTGAGCGGAAAACGTATTCTCGATATTGGTTGTGGCAATGGGATGATTAGCACTTATTTTAGTCAGCGTAATACGGTGACAGGTGTCGACGTTGAAGATTTACGTCGTGGTGATTCACATGACTTCCGCTTCATTCAGGTTGATTCGGCTGGGCTGCCGCTCGCTGATGCCGATTTCGATATCGTGCTGTCGCATCATGTCATTGAGCATATTCCTGCACAAGTTGAGCACTTGCAGGAAATGCATCGAGTTCTGAAGCCGAATGGGCTGGCATATTTGGGCACTCCGAATCGCAGTTCCCCTGTTATGGAGGGGCATGTGGGTAATGACATGGTTTTGCGATACCGAGACATGGCAAAGCTATTTAGGGAGTGTGGTTTTGAGTCGGAGCTGCTCTCATTGCGACTTGTTGCCGATCCATCTCGCTATCATGGTGATGTTAAGTTTGGGCGTTTCTTCCCCGATCCTATTCAGCGAGCATTGATTCCAATCTATCCGAGTCACCATTTCCTTTTGCGTAAGCGTCAATAAATAATTTCCGGAGGATTATTCGCTTATACGCTTGGCGCGTTGCTTTAGTCGGATTGATCTTTTGTGAGCCTTGTCAGGCGTGAATACGTGAGCAGTAAGGATAGCCCGTGTGTGGTGAGACTATCAGATGCGACATATTTACGGTGTAGCTCTTCAATTGCTTTTTTTCGAAATAGACTATCACGAAACTGAGGGTTGATAGTGAAGGGGAGACTTTCCAGGTAATGTTTTCCAGTTTTTGCTAAATCCTCTTTCAGCCAGTCGTCTATGGGTGCATCGACGGCGGCGATTTTCTTTTGATAAATTGCGTCGTGTGGCAGTAACTTTTTATCAAGGGCCATGCGCATTAGGATGTATTTTCCTGTTTCTTTTGACTCGTTTTGATTCGTTGGTCGGCAGAGTTCATCAGGTAGCTTGAGAGCCAGTGCTTTGAGCCCAGGATGGAGGTATGGTGCTTGTATCGTGATGCCGACGCTGTCTGAACTTCCGATTATTTTTGAACGGTTTGGAGATAGGAACCCTTTGCCGCCGTAGGCAATTCGGTCTGCTGATTTTCCTTTGAGTGGTGCCGAAATCGCTTTGAGCAAGCTCTCGTCATCTTGTTCTGCTGCAACATAGTGCGGTGCTTTCATGTGTCGGATCGAGTTTTCATCAAGTATGCGGAAGGTCAGGAAGCCCCGTTCAGGCATCTCACGTGCCAGCGTTCGTAGTAGGTGCATCGCGACTGTATAAGGGCGTCCGCAGAGGTTCTCTAGCCATGCACTATCAAACAAGTGGATCAGTCCATTGGTCAGTGTTGAAGGCCATTTCCCCATGCGTTTAAAGAAGGCGCTGGTCGCATGCACCCGAGGGTATCCGAGGAATGTGGCATCACAACCATCGCCTGAATAGACATGCCGAATTCCGTCGCGTTGAATCTGGCGGCATACCTCTTCTGTTTGGATGACGTAATTTAACCAATTTGTGGGAGAATTGAAATAGAGGTCAAACTCCTCAATGCCTCGTGCAATGACTTTTGAGTTAATCGGAATCCAGTGATGCGTGCAGCCGAGATGTTTTGCAACGGTGTCGGTGTGGGCTTGGTTGTAGCGCTCGTCTTCATAGTAAAAAGAGTAAGTGTGCACCTCTTTACCAGCTTGGCATAAGTAGGCGGCGACGAGGGCGGAATCAAAGCCCCCGAGCAGCACGCCGACTTTTGGATCTGGGCTGAGTTGTTCCTTTACGGCATTTCCTAAGAACTCATGTAGTAGGTCGATCACGGCTTCTTCAGACATCAAACTGAAATCAATGGCATCGATTTGTTGGCTCCAGCGTTGTGTCTGTGTGACTGTCTGAAGCGCTACAGTGCTTGGCGTGACTCGCAGGATGTGACCTGCTGGGATTTGTTTAATCCCTTTGAAGGCAGTGTGATTGAAGGGGAAGAATCCGTGTGAGAGAAAGAAATTTTGGTAAGTGTCGTCTGCCGGATGTTGCCCAGGAGTGGCTTCCGCCAGAGTGCTAAGGTTCGTCGAGAAGCTGACTGTGCCATCGAGGTGTTCGGTATAGTAGGCAGACCGCAGCCCATTCGGATCTGGTAAGATAAGTAAGAGGTTGTTGAGTGGATCACTGAGGGCGATTAGAAATTGCCCATCCAGCTTACTGAGCCCATCGGTGGGGTCGTCGAGGTAAGCGTTTAGCGCAGTCGTGGCGTCTCGTGTGGCGTCTCCGCTGAGCCCTTTGTTTGATTCGTTCAGGATGCCAATTAAGCAGAGGGATACCTTGCTGCTGGGGTCGGTGGCATGCCCGATCAATGGACTGGCATCTGCGCAGGCATAGCCGCCGCGACTATTCGGATGCTCCCAAGTTTGACGCGTATCGAGTGAATAGCGATTGGCTACTGCATCTCTGAGCTGGTGGTAGTGAGCTTCTGAACTGGATCCGAATAGTAAGTTCATACGTATTGAATTATTTGTTAGGGCGAATTGATTTCCAAACGATGAGCATGGAACTCATGCCTAGTAGTGCGATGTAAGTTGAGAAACGGTAGACGACACCAGCTAGAACTGCCGCGCCGACACTGAGCCCGAATTTAGTGCCCATGAAGCCAACGATGCTTTCTGCGATGCCTAGATTCCCTGGGGTGATGGCGACAGTGTTACTCGCTTTTACGAGTATTGTAGTGGTAAACGCATTGGGCAAAGAGATCCATTGTTCGACCATTGCAAAGCAGAGCCAGAGTCGTAGGGCATGGATGCTGGTGTTGACTAAGCTCCATGCTCCAAATTCGAAACAGAGGCGACGGTGGCTGAGCAGCTGATTAACTGTGGAGGTGAATTCGAGCAGCTTAGTGTGAATTCGATCTGGAATCCGTGTCGCTCGCTCTAGGTATTGGCTACGTTGAAGTCGCCTTAATACACTGACGCCGATTAGGCTGCATCCACAGCAACCGATGAAGATCGTAAGCAGTGAACTACGTTGGACGGATGCTTGCGTAAACAATAAGGCAATACTGGCCGTCGCGCTTGCTAGAGTCAGGTCGAGCCATAGGCATGCGGTGCTGCCAGCACTGTATTTAGTATAACTTAGGCCTGCTCCGTTTTTGAGCGTCATCGCAGCGTAGAGTGTGCCGCCCTGTGGGCTGATCAAATTCATGCTTCGACTGATGATGAAAATACGGACGATCTCGAATCGCGTAAGCTCTTCCTGTGTTTGCCGGATGATGCAGTGGTAGGCGAATGCTGCCGCAAGGTTGGCGAATGCTGAAAGTAGAATGATCCAGCTGAAATAGTGCCATTCGATTGCACTTGGATCAGGGATTTTCTCAGGATGTCTATAAAAATAGAGTCCAAACCCGACTAGCATTGCGACCAGTAGGAGCAGCCGCAGAGCCAAATGTTTTTTAGATGCGTCTGGCAATCGTGGCATCTTGATCCATGCGTTTGCTGTGCGCGTGATAATTGATCAATTCTCCGATCAATCCGATTGAAACGAGTTGAACTCCGAGTAGTAGCAGCAGGATGCCGAGGAAGAATAGCGGGCGATTTCCGATCGGGATTTCGAAAAGAAGCTTCCCGGCTGACAGCGCCGCAAGTATGCAGAATCCAGCTAAGCCGCTCACTAAGCCAAACCCGCCAAAGAAATGGCCGGGGCGTTTCAGATAACATGTGAGGACGATCACTGTGATGAGATCCAGTCCGCCTTTGATGAGGCGGTTCCACCCGTATTTAGAGATGCCGTGCGTGCGGCGATGGTGCTCGACTGGAATTTCCGCAATGGTGAAGCCGTCGGCTGCGAGGAGCACGGGGATGTAGCGATGCAGTTCGCCGTAGAGGTCGAGTGTTTTGACTGCGTCGGCGCGGTAGGCTTTGAAGCCACAGTTGAAGTCGTGGATCTTGACGCCGGAGGCCGCTGCGGTCGCCCAGTTAAATACTTTTGAGGGGAGTGTCTTGCCGAGAGGGTCTTGGCGGAGTTGCTTCCAGCCGGAGACGCAGTCGTAGCCTTCATTCAGCTTTTCGATCAGCTTGGGGATCTCGGTTGGTTCGTCTTGGAGGTCAGCGTCCATGGTGACGACGATCTCACCTTTGACTGCTGCAAAGCCGGCTGAAAGTGCCGCGGCCTTTCCTTGATTGCGACGAAAGCGCAGGGCGGAGACGTTGTCGGAATGTGCCTGTTTGAGTGCGGTCAGTTGCTCCCACGAACTGTCGGTGCTGCCGTCATCAATGAAAATGACTTCGAAAGCGCCGAGGTCATGCGCTTCGACGACCGCTTTGATCTGCTCGAAGAGCGATGTGACAGTGCCGTCCTCGTTGTAAAGGGGGATGACGAATGACAGTGGGATGGTAGCAGGCATACTAGTGGGAATCTTCTATGATTAGCGCTGTGGGTATTTAGGCAAGCAGACTTTCTGGATCGTTCGGTTTACGGCACAAATTTTGGCGGCGAATGATTTACAGACTTATAGCGTCTTTTACGTTGGCTATTTATAGCAGATTCAGCTTTTTATCTAAACTATGCAGGTTTCTATAGTTATCCCCATTTATAATGAAAAGAGCACGTTGCACGAAATCGTTGCTCGTGTCCGAGCGGTGGAGGCATTGAATTTGAAAGAGATCATTCTGGTGGATGACTGTTCAACAGATGGCACGCGTGAACTATTGGAATCTGGCTTTGATGAGCCTTTGTTTAAGAAAATCTACCACGATGTGAATCAAGGTAAGGGGGCGGCGTTGCGCAGTGGATTTGCGGAGGCCACGGGCGCTGTGGTGGCAATTCAAGATGCGGATTTAGAATATGATCCCGAGGAATTGCCTGGGTTAATTCGTCCGATAGTTAAAGGGCAGGCAGATGTCGTCTATGGTTCGCGCTTTCAAGGTGGTGGCCCGAAGCGAGTGGTCTTCTTTTGGCATATGATCGGAAATCGTTTCCTGACTTTACTGAGCAATATGGTGACGAATTTGAACCTCACTGACATGGAATGCTGCTATAAAATATTTCGTCGGGAAGTGATTGATCAGTTTCAGATCGAAGAGTCTCGCTTTGGTGTGGAGCCTGAGATGACCGCCAAAATATCTAAACTTGATGTGCGGATTTTTGAAGTGGGTATTTCCTACTACGGGCGCACCTATGATGAAGGCAAGAAGATCGGCTGGCGCGATGGTGTGCGAGCGATCTATGCGATCTTGAAATACGGATTGTTCCGTTAGGTTGATTAGTGGATTGGATTTAAGAACTCGACGATGCCTTCGGCAGTCTTGGGGCCGATGCCTTCGACTTTGGTAATACTTTCTGCGTCAGCGGCGCGGAGCTTTTCGATCGAGCCGAAGTGTTGTAGCAGGGCTTGGCGTTTGGTCGGG
>Ga0209533_1003377_pt1 | contig 14151 bp, 6 predicted proteins | sample COG_04_FD_184748 | JGI IMG/M metagenome (GOLD analysis project Ga0209533, IMG submission 184748) | Pelagic Microbial community sample from North Sea - COGITO 998_met_04 (SPAdes) (version 2) | ecosystem: Environmental > Aquatic > Marine > Neritic zone/Coastal water | place: Helgoland, sampling... | reverse complement strand
AGGAGACCCTGATAAGCGTAAAAGATACGACCAATTTGGTGTAATTGATGGAGAAGATAATGGTAGTGGCGGTATGCCTCCTGGATTTAATCCATTTGATATGTTTCAATCTATGTTTAATGGTGGTGGTGGAGGTGGTGGTGGTATGGGTGGTATGGGTGGATTTCCAGGAATGAATGGATTTCCAGGTATGAATATGAATACACAATCTAAACAACAACAAAAAAGCCCTAATAAAAAAATAACAATTAATTTATCATTAACAGATGTATATAGTGGTAAAAATATTGGTATTGATTTAGAAAAAAATATATGTTGTGATAAATGTCAAGGTTGTGGTGCTTCTAGTAAAGAATGTGTTAAAACGTGTAAAACCTGTAATGGACAAGGCAAAGTTATGAAAATGGTTCAAATGGGTCCAATGATACAACAATCTATACAACATTGTGGGAACTGTAAAGGAAAAGGTAAAATGATAGACCCTAATAATTATTGTAAAAAATGTAATGGTAGTAAAATAATGAAAATAAAAAAACATTTAGATTGTTATGTTAGACCAGGTTCTGTTCCAGGAACAACAATAACCTTTAAAAATGAGGCTGATTGGGAGCCTGATTATAGTGATAGTGGTGATTTAATTATATCTGTAAATTGTAAAAATGAAGAAAATGGATTTGTAAGAGAAGGGAATAATTTAATAATGAAAAAATCTATATCACTTTTAGAAGCATTAACAAAAACTGTTTTTTATTTTAAACATTTAGATGGAAGAGTAATCAAAATAACACATAATGAAATTATTAAACCTAATCAAAAAATGTTAGTCAAAGAAGAAGGTATGCCAAGTTTAACTGATGTAAATAATGGAGATTTAATAATTAATTTTGATATTGTATTTCCAGATTCACTAGAAGAAGAACGCTCTAAATATTTAGTCAAAATATTACCAATACCTAAAAAACAAGTATCGGATTTACAATTAGAAAGCACTATTGAAACTAATATAGTAAATAAAACAATGGTTCATTTTAATGTAAAACAAAGTAGTAGTCAAAAATTTACCCCACAACAAATGAATGAAATTAATGATGAAGAATTATTATTTAATGACGAAGATGATAATCATATGCCAAATATGGGAGGAAAACAACAAGTTGAGTGTGCTACACAATAATTTTTTTACTTTATTGTTTTAATTTTTAACAGTATTTATTTTTAGTTAATATTTATTTTTTTATATATTTAATTTTTTATATATATTTAGTTAATATTTAATTTTTTATATATTTATATAATAGTAAAAAAGTAAAATAAAAAATGAAAAAAATCTATAATTTTATAAATAAATATAAAAAAGAAATAAGTATAATTATAATTATTATTATTATTATTATTTTTCTTAATAAAGAAAAATATGAGGGTATGTTTGGGTGGTCATTTTATAGAGATCTACTTGAGGCCGAAGGGAATTTACATTGCGAAGGGCACTATACTGGCTGGACTTATTGCCCTTCGCAATGTGGTGTAGTTGATGCTATGCAGTATAGAATTTATGAAGTAACGAAAGCTAATAGTCTCGGTGTTAATGAGTATGGAGGAACTCCGTGTGAGGGGGAAATTGGAGTGATGTACGGCAGAGGGTGTCCGGTTCTGCCTTGTCCTAGTCCTATAAATTGTGAAGGAAGTTTTGTAAATGATGGTGTATGTGTTGCTGATAATGTCGCGGAAAATTGTGGTCCTGGAAAACAAACACAAAAATATAAAATAAAAACGGATGCACAATATGGTGGAACACAATGTCCTAATCAAGAAGATGAAACACGAGAAGTAGTTTGTGATACAGGTAGATTTTGTCCTATTGATTGTAAAGGTAATTATGCACCCGAGTTTAGTGAATGTTCAGCAATGTGTGGAGGAGGAGAAAAAACTAAAAAATTTACAATGACAGAAGATGCACAACATAACGGTGTCCCTTGCCCCACAGATATCGTTGAATCTTGTAATACACAAGCATGTCAGAATTGTGAAGGAAGTTTTGTAAATGATGGTGTATGTTCAGAACCTTGTGGTGGTGGTGGAAAACAAAAACTAAAATGGAATATAACAAAAACAGAAGAAGCTGGTGGACTTTGTGAGAATAGGGGTACAACACAAGAAGTGCCGTGTAATACACAACCATGTCAGAATTGTGAAGGAAGTTTTGTAAATGATGGTGTATGTGTTGCTGATAATGTCGAGGGAGATTGTGGTCCTGGAAAACAAAAACAAAAATATAAAATAACAAAGCCAGCACAACATACTGGAACACAATGTCCTAATCATGCAGATGAAACACGAGAAGTAGTTTGTGATACAGGTAGATTTTGTCCTATTGATTGTAAAGGTAATTATGAACTCGATTTTAGTGAATGTTCAGCAATGTGTGGAGGAGGAGAAAAAACTAAAAAATTTATAATGACAGAACCAGCACAAAATAACGGTGCCCCTTGCCCCACAGATATCGTCGAACCTTGTAATACACAAGAGTGTATTTATGATTGTATTGGTGATTTTAAAGACTTTAAACCTTGTTCTAAAGATTGTGGCGGTGGTATAAAATTAGAAAAATATGAAATTACACAAGAGTCAAATGAACTTGGTATTGATTGTCCATATTCAAATAATTTTATAAAGGCTATACCATGTAATATGCAGGCATGTCCTACTTATCCAATAAATACAATAATACAAGAAGCATTGAAAGAAAGTAATGATAGAATGCAAGAAGCATTGATAGAAAGTAATGATAGAATGCAAGAAAGCCGGTATAAAATAATAGATACACAATACGACATAGATAAATTAAATAATGATTTAAATATAGTAAATAATAAATTAATTAAAAGTAAATCTAAAACAAAATCAAATTATATTCCAGTTGATAAAACTTTAAAATTTTATTAAAAAAATAATTGTTTATATTTTTTATATTTTTACTTTATTATTTAAGTTTTTATATATTTAATTTTTTATATATTTAGTTAATATAATAGTAAAGTTTTTTTAAATTGTATAATTATATTTTTAAAAATATTTTTAATTTAGTTATTATTTATATAATAATTTAATATTTACATATAGTATAAGTATAATAAAAAAATTATTAAAAATGAAAAAAATCTATAATTTTATAAATAAATATAAAAAAGAAATACTGGTAATACTTATATTAATAATAATTAGCATATGTATATATTATTTTTATAATAATAATAATAATAATAATAATAATATTGAAGAATTTTTAACAATACCTATTTTGGAAAAATTAGGAGACATTATTCCTGGTTCAAATGCGGATGATTATAGTGGTTATTCAGTTTCATTAAGTAAATATGGAATGACTGTTGCAATTGGAGCACCTTATAGTGATGGTGGTAATGGTGATAGGTCAGGAGAAGTTAGAATATATCAATTCGTAGGGACTAATTGGACACAAAAAGGAAGTTCTATTCCTGGAGAAGCAGAGGGTGATCAGAGTGGTTGTTCAGTTTCATTAAGTGATAGTGGAAATATTATTGCGATTGGGGCACATTCTAATAATGACGGTGGATCTAATTCAGGACACGTTAGAATATTTGAATATGATGGAACTATTTGGACACAAAAAGGAAGTTCTATTCCTGGAGAAGCAAACTATGATGAGAGTGGTTATTCAGTTGCATTAAGTTCTGATGGAAATATTGTTGCGATTGGGGCACATTCTAATAATGATGGTGGATCTAATTCAGGACACGTTAGAATATTTGAATATGATGGAACTATTTGGACACAAAAAGGAAGTTCTATTCCTGGAGAAGCAGCAGATGATTATAGTGGTTATTCAGTTTCATTAAGTAATAATGGAAATATTGTTGCGATTGGGGCACATTCTAATAATGATGGTGGTGCCAAGTCAGGACACGTTAGAATATTTGAATATGACGGAACTAATTGGACACAAAAAGGCAGTTCTATTCCTGGGGCAACCATAGGTGATTATAGTGGTTGTTCAGTTTCATTAAGTGATAGTGGAAATATTGTTGCTATTGGATCACATTCTAATAATGATGGTGGTGCTAATTCAGGACACGTTAGAATATTTGAATATGATGGAACTAGTTGGACACAAAAAGGAAGTTCTATTCCTGGCGTAGCATCGGGTGATAAGAGTGGTTATTCAGTATCATTAAGTTCTGATGGAAATATTGTTGCGATTGGGGCACCTTATAATGATGGTAATGGTGGCAGTTCAGGACACGTTAGAATATTTGAATATAAAGGAACTGATTGGGCAAAATTAGTAGGTGATATTAATGGAGAAGCATTGGGTGATAATAGTGGTTGGTCAGTTTCATTAAGTTCTGATGGGAAAACTGTTGCGATTGGGGCACCTCATAATGCGTCAGGACACGTTGCAGTATATAGAATTCCTATTGATGATTGTAAAGGTAATTATGCGTCAGAGTTTAGTGAATGTTCAGCAATGTGTGGAGGAGGAGAAAAAACTAAAAAATTTACAATGACAGAAGCAGAAAAAAATAACGGTGCCCCTTGCCCCACAGATATCGTAGAACCTTGTAATACACAAGAGTGTATTTATGATTGTATTGGTGATTTTAAACACTTTAAACCTTGTTCTAAAGAATGTGGCGGTGGTATAAAATTAGAAAAATATGAAATTACACAAGAGTCAAATAAACTTGGTATTGATTGTCCATATTCAAATAATTTTATAAAGGCTATACCATGTAATATGCAGGCATGTCCTACTAATCCAATAAATACAATAATACAAGAAGCATTGAAAGAAAGTAATGATAGAATACAAGAAAGCCGGTATAAAATAATAGATACGCAATACGAAATAGATAATTTAAATAATGATTTAAATATAGAACATAAAAATATAAGTTTTTTAAAAAATAATGCGAAATATATTCCCGTTGATAAAACTTTAAAATTTTATTAAAATAATTGTTTATATTTTTTATATTTTTACTTTAATATTTTAATTTTTAACAGTATTTAATACATTTTATTAATTTTTATATAAAAATTGATTTTTAGTAAGTATCTACTAAAAATAAAAATTACTGAAGTTAAATTTTAGTATTTGTCTTTTACTTTAAAATGTGCGACGATGATACTGATACGGATAATCCTATTCATATTAAGCCAACAGACCCTCTATATCAAAATATAAAACAATTTATAGAAGAACAAAAAAGAATTAAAGAAGAAGAAGAAAAAAAGGATATAGTTAAACCAACACTATCAAAAGAAGAAACTATAAAACAACAAGATGCAAATAAATTAAAGTATTATGAATATGAACAACTAATTAAACTTATTAAAATAATTAGTGAAAATAGAGGTAAAGTATTTGGAGGGTGTCCTAGAGATTTAATATTAAGAGAAGTAAATTCAAATAAATTTTGGAAATATTGTAAAGAAAATAATCTTAATTTTATAAATAATTTTTATAATCCTACTATACATAATGAAACGTATGATGGTAGAACTAAATTACCTAGTGATATTGATATTCAATGTCTTTATAGTTCTCTAGAAAACCTATTAGAAACATTAAAAGAATTAGGTTTTACTCTTACAAAGTTAGAAGTTCCTGAATTATATAGACCATCTTATGGCATTAATCATGATAAGTATAAACTTGAATATAAACCAAAACATAGTAAAACAAAGACAACCCTCGAAACATCATATAATGAACAATTATATTATAGTATTAAAATTGATATTATTTATGCTTATACTCAAATGGAATTAGATAAGTTTTTTAATACTAAACTTGATTTTATGTGTAATCAATTACAAATAAGTTCGATAGATGAAATAGAAGATAAAATAGTATTTAATTACGAATGTTTATCAAACATAGTAGTATTTAAAAAAGAACAAAATGGTAGCACCTATAAATCATCTATTGATAATTCTTTATTACCTCACGAGTTGTTAAAAAATATAATAAAACAAATTGAGGAAAAAAAAGCATATGTATTATTTCCTGATGCTTACCGCATTGATAAAATGGTTTCAAAAGAGTATGAACTCATATATATTGAATGTATTTCTTATTTAAATTATTATATAAAAAAAGAAAGTTTAATTAATGAATGTAAAATTATTTGCGTAAATACTCCTGAAGAATGTGGAATTTGTTTGAATGCTGAAGAGCCTACAACTAATACTTTAGAATTTTTAAATATAAAAGTTAAATGTTGTTCTAATAATCATACTGTTTGTTTAAAATGTTTTATTAAAAATTCACATTCACAACACACAGAAGGAATAAATCTATCTTGTTCTTTTTGTAGAGAGGAAGGTATTTATATGACACCGCAACTGTTAGGAGACCTTAGTAAATATATAACTAAATTAGAACAATTAGAAGAAAATTAGAAGAAAATTAGAAGAAGTGTAAAAGTTATTAATATATTTTTATTAACTACTATTTTTTTTACTATTTTTTATTAAATACTATTTTTATTAAATACTATTTTTATTAAATACTATTTTTTATTTATCTTATCATAATATAGATAGAAATAATATAATTATATAGAAATAATATAAAATACAAAATATATATAAAATAAAAATGATAACTATAAAAAATAATTCTAATTATAATAAAAGACAATTTTGGAGTTATAGAAAATTAATAGAAAGAAGTAAAAAAATAAGTAATAATGTAAAACAAGAGTATCTAGATAAAGATATTAATAATAAACATAAAACAAAAAAACAATTTCATATTATAAATGATAAAGTTATAACAGATAAAGATTTAATTAAACGTATTGAAAGTATTTACATACCTCCTGCGTATAAAGAATTAGTAATAGCAAAATCTGAAAATAATAAAATACAAGCAATTGGAACAGATACTCGTGGAAGAAGACAATATATATATAATCCTAAATATACTAAAAAACGCAATGAACGTAAATATGATGATGTTATGGAGTTAGGTAAATCTATTATAAAAATAGAAAAAGATAATGAATGTATGTTAAATACATTAACTAATAAAAAATATGAAGAGTGGGATTTACCTAATGATTATATACCAATAATCATATATATGTTAAAAATGTATCATTTTCGTATAGGTAATGAATGTTATACAAAAGATAATAATTCATATGGTATAACTACTTTAAAAAAAGAGCATATACATTTCCTACCTAACAATAAATTTAAAATAGAATTTATAGGTAAAAAAGGTATTGTAAATACATACACAGATGATAATATATTAATTAGTAAATTATTAAATAAATTAATAGAAAATGCTTCCAATGATAATTTTCTTTTTAAATATAATCATATAAATCAACATAATAATGAAAAAACACATCAATTAATTACACCAGACCACATACATTCTTTTTTTCAAGATAATTATAATGCTTATATAACACCAAAAATGTTTAGAACGTGGTATGGTAATTATCATATGATACATTATTTAAAAGAATTATTTAAAGAAGATAAATTAAAAAAACGAATGTTAAAAAGTGAAGTAAGAGAATTAATAACGAATTGTAGTGAACACGTCTCTAATAAATTAAATAATACTCCAAGTGTTAGTAAAAAATCATATATAGATAATAAAATATTAGATCTAGTTATTAAAAACCCTTATAATTTTTCAAAAAAAATACCTGATACTATGGAAGACCAACATCAGTTTTTATATAAAATTATATTAAAATTAAGACATTAAAAATAAAGAGAAAAAATGGAAAAAAAAATTTAAAATGAAATAATAAGAAATTAAACTAAAGACATTAAATTATGCTAACCAAGGATTTGCTAATACACATCTATTATTAATAAATGCCATAGCATATAATATTATAATACATCCATTTTGTCTATCAGGTTCAGTTTCACCATTACTAACCATAATATTAACAGGTTCTAAAATTTTATCTAATAGATTATATTTATCAATTCGTGATGTCATTATATCGTGTAAATTATTAAATACGTGGTTTGTTTGTGCTATTTTATATCTACCTTCATGATTTAATCCAAATTCAAAATTCCATAATAAGGCTAATTTTTTATAAAATATTTTTAAAATTGTTGTATTTTGATTATATAACCAGTTAATATCTGTTTGATAACCATATAAATCAATTTTTTGAAATATTTCTAAACATTTATTTTTTACAAATAACTTCATATCTATAGGTAATATATCATTATTACTGATATTACTATTATTATTGTTATTATTTAAATTTGTATCATATTCTTTTTTTGCGTATAAAGTAATTATATTTAGTTTAGTTTTATTATCTAAACAAAAACGTGTGTATGGATTACTTATTTTAATTTTATTATAATGATTAGATAATAAATTAATAAATTGTTTATAACATAAATTAATACTATTATTATTAATAATAATTTTTTTATTTTTTATTTTTTTTTTAAATTGTTCAAAATAATGTTCATCACTTTTAAAAAGTAATTGTGTGATACTATCAATATGAAATCCATATACAAAATTTTTTGCATCTCTAAATGAAAAAAAATCATCATTAGGAATATCTTTTACTTCATCTAATGTATAAAAATCACTATCATTAACACAAATTTCTCTATTATTTAATGCTGGACCATATAATTTATATTTATGATTATATAATAATTTTCTAATAAATCTTTGTAATTTTATAATTTTATTTATATTTTGATTTGCTTTTAAGAGTATAACAAAAAATGAAGTTAATTTATCAATGTTATTTATTGCTTGTAAAAATTGCGAATGTGTATTTGTTTTAATAATTTTATAATGTTCTAGAGAAGCATTTATGCGTGGTAAAGGATACATATCTAATTTACTATTTTCAATATAATCAATTAATTCTATATGTTTTGTATTTTCTTTAATATATGTTTTTCTTACTGATAAATAGTCATTATAATAATTATATTTTTCTAAATTTTTTATAATTTTTTTTTTAGATATAGATTTTGTATAAATAGATATAACATTAGTTTTCTTACAAGTATTAATTTCATTATTTATTGTTTCATTATTAATTTCATTATTAATTTCATTATTAATTTCATTATTAATTTCATTATTTATTATTTCATTATTAATTTCATTATTAATTTCATTATTAATTTCATTATTAATTTCATTATTAATTTCATTATTAAATATAATATCTGTCATATTTCTATGTTTTCCACAGAACATTAAATTATTCTTACGTTTATTAGGACATTGTATTTGTTCATATTTATTTTTATAACTTGAACATAATAATAAATTATTAGAATTATGTAAAATACTATCTATTGTATTATTTTCATTTATTGATGTCATTTTTAATTTATATATTATATTATAATATATAATATTATAAATATTTAAAATAGTATAATTATCAATAATGTATTATATATTATAATTGTTTATTTCTTATATTAATAAAATAAAAAAATAAATTAATAAATTTAAAAATAATAAAAATTTTCTAAAATAAGATTTATTATAATAGACTAAGTGTTAAAATTATACTTTATCTAAATATTGTGCTATACAAACAATTTGTGTATCTTTGTGTTGTGATTTACTACCACCTATTTTAACATTAATAATATCACCTTCTTTTAAATTTAAAAATTCATCACTACCTTGATGATTATGTTTAAATAAATAAATTTCTAAAGGTGAAGTTTTTTTATCATCAATATAACATATAATTTGTGATTTATCAATGGATGTAACAATACATTCTACAATAATATTATCTACAGGCTTACATACATTTGCTATATAATTTACTTTATATGTAATTTTACCATCAAAACTAGAATTATTAATTAATCCAGAAGACCGTTTTTTAATTTCAACTGTATTAGGTATAATATAACCATAATTACCATAACATTTACCTTCATTTTTTTTTTTTAATTTTGATAAAATAATAGTATCTATATTTTTATCTAATTCACTAGGAATTAGATAAATATATTCTTCTAATAGTAAATATTTATATAGTTCATTATTTTTTTGATTAGTTTTAGATATATCATTTGTATTTTTAGAAATAGAGTTCATTATTAAATTATATAATATTATTACTTTATATTAAAAATATTTTTTAATTATTACTATACTATTAATATTATATAATTTATATTTTTATATTTTTATATTTAAGTATTTTAAATCAATTTTTAATTATATAATTATTATATACTTTAACCCTTATACTCAAAATAAATAAAATATTCTTCTGGAGTATAAAACCATTTTTTCTTATTTACTAATTTATTATCTTTTGATTTTAATAAATATTCCATATCATTACAAAATGCAACTCTTGTATTATGTTTAATATTTTTTATAAAATTAGGGTCTAATTTAAATAATAGTTTTTTAATAGTTGATGTTGGCATTGTATTACAAGATATACCTTTTACTGATTTTTTTTCACCTTTTTCATCAAAATCAACATTTTTAAAGACTACATTATTTTTCTCATATTTAAAAAATCCATACACATTATTGTTTGGTGTTTTATTTAATATATTATATTTATACTCTATTACTTTTTTTAAATTACCACTATTTTCTTCAAACATTTTTGTTTCTGTATCATAAAACCATAATTCTAAATTATTATTATGTTGTATCATAAAACCATATATATTTTTTCTAACATCGTTATTGTCTTTTTGATTTGGATTAATATTTTTATTATAAATAATATAATTATTTAAAATAGGTTCTAGTTTTTTTTCATTTACAGATAAATTAATATTATTTATAATTTTATTTAATAATTCTTTTATAGCAGTTTTCTTTAATAAATAACTTAATTTATGAAATACATTTTCTATAATATCTTGTAAATTTACTTTAATATTAAATTTATATTCTCTAGAATATAAACCTAATCCATATAAGATTTGTTCTGAAGTATCAATAATATTTTTATTAATAATTTCATTATAATTATAATCTGTTTTTTCTAATAACATTTTCTTATCTTTATTTAAATAATTAATATACGGTATTAAATTAATATCTGTAATTAAATTAATAGATGGTTTGGTTTCTTGTTTTTCAATAGACATATTTGGTATAATATTACCCATAGGTATAAATCTTAAATTTTGTCCTGAAATAACTATAGAACCAGTTCTATTAAATTTATCAACAATAATAGTATTTGAATTTATTATATCTTGAACTGCTTTATAAAATGCTTCATTGAAAAGTAAATTATAATTTTCATTTTTTATTAATAAATTAAGTCTAGAAGAACTATCATTATTAGAATTATTAGAATTATTATATTCATTATTCTTTTGTGTTTTTTGGGTCTTTTGTGTTTTTAATATTAGTTTTTTACTTTTTTTATCTTTATTTTTACTATTTCCAACATCATTTTTATTAAGTAATAATTTAATATTATCAATACCATTTATAAAATTATATAAATATAATTTCAAATTATTTATATTAACATTAAAATAAGTTTTCATTAAATATTCTATACATTTTTTCAATTCATTAATATCTTTTTCAATCATAAAATCCATAATAGGTAATTTAGTATTAATTGTATTATGATTTACTTTATTTTGGCTCTTTTTTGATTTTTGTGAATGACTATAATTTGAACACTTATAATTACATTCTTTCATATAAAAACAATTACGTGTATAAGGTTTATCTGCTAATGATACTTTAATTTTTTTATTATTTGATGTAATTAAAGGTATTTCTTTATTATATGTTTCTTCATCATAAATATTATTTTCTCTATTTAAATAACAATCAAAAGAATTTTCTTTTAATATTTTTTCTATTGCTCCAGAATGAATTGCTTTTTGTTCTGCGTATTTATATATCGTAAGGTCAAATGTTTCCTTATTTTTTAGTGTAGAAGCATATTTATATATTGTAACATTGCGTTCTTGTGGTGGTAAAGAAATATGACTATTAGTTCTTATAACTCTACCTATACTTTGTTCTATTAAATTCATATTGTGCCAAGGATCTAATATATGTGCTTCTCTATAACCAAATAAGTTAATCCCTTCGCTTGCTTTTGCTGTAGCAATAAATACTTTTACATTTTTTTCATTAATCATAGAATTTTTTTTATTAAGATAGTCTTCAGCATATTGAGATAATGATTTATCTCCAGAATAAATAATATAGTCTCCTCTATATTGATTTGTTTCTTTATATTTATTCTCTAATAAAGAGGTAGCATTGTTATAGCGTTTAAATCCATTCATTTCAAGTGCAAAAGCAAGTGGTATTACACCTGAAGCAATATAACGTGTATAAATAAATACTGGTCCATTACTATTTATAATTCTTTCTAATATAGTAGCAATTTTAACTCCCCAATTATTTAATTCTGGTAATTTAAATCTTTTACCATAGTCTGTATTTTTAAATTTATAAGTAATTTTATTTTGTTGTTTTGTTGCTATTTGTTCTAATCCAGAATTACCTGATAATAAATTAATATTATCATTTGCTTCATCTAGAGATTGATAAATAAAATTACTAATTTGCATTTCTGTATTATAGGCTGTTGATTGAGATATAATTACTTTATCATTATTTAGTTTATCAAGTTTAGTCTCATTAAGTTTATTATCCTTTAGAGAATTAAAATTTAAAGTATCAGTATCAAGTTTATCCAGCACATCATCATTATAGTTTATTCTTTTAGTATTATCAATAAAATAATTAATTAGTTTTAATTGTTCTCCTTGAAAAGGACAATTTACAAGTTCTAAATATTTGATTTTATTATTTTCATCTAACGTTTTACCATTAAGATCTTTTGACGGATAGTTAGATAAATTTAACATTTGTTTTGGGATATTATAGATTGCCGATAATTTTATAGGAAAAGTATAAGGATTATTACCTCTCATATAAGAAATATAACCTCTTATATTAGTTTCTAATAGTGCTTTTCCATTTGCTTTTAATTTACCATCATTATGAAAAATATCATTTTCATTTAAAGTTGGTCTTTTATCATTTAATAAAAGATAATTTATAATACTAACAATGCCTTGGGGTTTATCATAAATAGGTGTTCCACTTAATAAAATAAGTCTTACATTTTTAGAGTATTTTAATACCATATTTAAAACTGGTGGGAATTTTTTTTCTTTCTCTGTTTCTCTAATATTATGAACTTCATCAATAATAATAACTGAATTGTTAAAATTTGTTTCAATGATAGATTTTTTCTTTTTTTCTTTTTCATTTTCATTAGTAATATGTTTAGTTTTTAATTCTATTTCTCTATTTATAGTATTTACCCAAGTCTCGGGACCATTAAATGTATATGTTTTTTTAATTTCTTTATTTATTTTATTTTTTAACATAGTACAACTTTGTTCATCATTTTTCATACAATTTTCAACTATAGTTTTACTTTTAATATCTTTATTTTTTATGATATCAACGTATGTAGAACCAACACAGGTATTATTAATAGTATTGTTTTTTACATCATCAATATTAAATAATTCTCTTTCAATTTCATTTGGTTTAATCACATATATTTTAGTATTTGAATTAGACACAATAGATTTTAAATTTTCAGCAATAGTAAGAGCAGTACAACTTTTACCAACCCCCATTTCATGATAGATTAATAAACTTCTATAAGGTGTATAAGGACTTATAAATGTTCTTAATAATTTTTGTATTGGTTTTAATATAAAAATTGCGTCTTTCTTTTTAGTTTTTTTTTTAATAATTTCATTTGATTCATATAAATCATAAAGTTTATCTAATTTTTCATTATTATGTGAAAGTTTATAATTTTTAAAAATAGTATGATTAGTTATTTCATAAGTAAAATTAGGGTCAATTAATGATGGAAAATAGGTAGAATAAATATGTTTTTTTAATTTATCTTTTGATTTTTTAATTATTTTTGATTTTTTAATTATTTTTGATTTATCTGTTATTTTCGATTTATCTGTTATTTTTGATTTCTTTTTTACTGTTATAAGTTTCTTTTTAGGAGACATTTTATTATTTATATTATTTATATTGTTATTTATATTGTTATTTATATTGTT
>Ga0209533_1003376_pt1 | contig 14151 bp, 13 predicted proteins | sample COG_04_FD_184748 | JGI IMG/M metagenome (GOLD analysis project Ga0209533, IMG submission 184748) | Pelagic Microbial community sample from North Sea - COGITO 998_met_04 (SPAdes) (version 2) | ecosystem: Environmental > Aquatic > Marine > Neritic zone/Coastal water | place: Helgoland, sampling... | reverse complement strand
AACTCAATCAGGACACGGCCAAGGCTATCTCGCTTGGACAAGCCCTGATCAGGCAGGTTTACGAGGGTTATAAACTGGTTATCTATCAACTCGGGAAAAGCCCTGAAATCAGCCGTCAAGAAACCATCACAGCCATCGCTAAAAGTATTCTCAACGCCTGTAATGTGCTGGCCAAAATACAACTCAACAGCCTTAGCCACTACCTGCGGCAGCCGACTTATTTTTGGCGTGAACTGCATGCCCTTCACCTGCTGGCTGAACAGCTCGACATAGCAGATCTAGATATACCTAACCCAATGGGAATCAATACTTCAATCAGCAAGGTTTATTTAAAGCTCTTGCTATTTAATTGCACAAGACCCAATCATTTCTCCAACTATGAACTGCGCTTTGTCTACACTGAACTGGATTTTTGGTCATCACTGGCCGAGCTTCAGCGAGGCGGTAAAGGCGGATTATTTGCCATAGATCCATCCAGTAATCACGGTGCCGTCTACGCTGATGAAATTGAACCGCAGCCGGGGAATATGATTTTAGATACCTTTAACCTAGTCAAATTCTTAAGCAGTATTTTGGTTGAAAATAACGATACTTTATTTTCAGATCGAATTTCTAAGCGGGTCATTAAAGATTTAGTGCGACAGTGGGGAGTAAAGATAAAACGCCAAGAAACCCATATCAAAGATCACGCCGAGGTAACCATTACCCGCGGTTTTACATCGACGGTATGCATGCTATCGAGAACGGATTCGTTTGAAAACTTTCTTCTTCTCTGCGGACAAAAGCCCTCAGCACCTGACTCAGGTGTCAGCGGCATTAAAAGAGCCGATGACGCTTGGGGCACCTCCTTCGAACCCATCGATAGCCACCTAGGTGACCCCGTTATTTACACCCCAATACGCACCAATAAAACCAAACTAAAGCTCATGCGCGGCATGCGCACCGATATCAGCCTAAACGGTGCCTGCATTCAATTGAACGATGACAAAAACGAGCTGCAACCGGGCGAGTTGATTGCTATCCGCACCAAGGGCACAACTAAATGGGTAGCGGGCATTATTCGCTGGAAGCATATCTCGCCCTCTCTGAGTACAGTGTGCGGCATGCAGTTTCCAGCTCGCTACTGTACACCAGCGGCAATACGCGGCAATCCTCGGGGGCCTAATTCCGAACGGCAATTCATGCAGGCCATTATTGTCTCGAAAAAGAAAGATCTCAGTGATGGCGTTACACTGCTCTGCCCACCATTGCGCTACACCAAGGGCAGTAAGATATATCTACTTACCCCTCAGCAACAAACTGCGGCAATACTGGGTGAGGAGATTGAAACCACCGAGCATCTATCCCATTTCAAGATAACTTTTTGCTAATAAAAAAATTATAGCGACGAACCAAGGACGGAAATTTTTATGCGCATCAATGAAACATTACATATCCTAATTGTGGATAAATCTAATGATGACGCGAATCGTTTTATCAGCATTCTGCGCAGTGCTGATTTCAAAGTTGAGGCTAAACTGGCCAGCAATGAAGAAGAATTACAGAAATATATTTCTATGCGCAACTGGGATCTTTTAATCGCCGCCCAGAACTATGTAAAGATTCCCATAAAGAATATTTTCCAACGCATTAGACGCGCCGAAAGAGATGTTCCGGTTATTCTAATCAGTGCTGAATATGACCCACAATCACTTATCGACGGTTTACGCCTTGGGGCTGCAGACGTAGTGGTTGAAGATCAAGACCAGCACCTGATAAAAGTTGTTGAGCGGTCTCTAAATGCTATTAATGAGCGTCGCCAATCTCGCGAGTGGGAGCGCAAGCTCTCTGTTGCAGAAAAACGCTCACAGCATCTAATGGATATTTCGAGATTTCCCATAGCAATTATTCAGGAGGGAACCTACGTTTATGCCAACGATGCCTGTGCCAGTGTATTTGGTTTTTCCGAGCCTGACGATATGCTCTGCCTACCAGTTATCGACAATATTGCCGCTAGAGACCGAGCAAAACTCAAGGCCTATATGGTTCCGCTAGAGAGCAACAATGAGATAATGCCTTTCGAAGCAATGGTGAAAACACTTGATGTCAATGATTGCGAAAGCGATTCATTCCTCGAGATAAATCAAATCCAATACCAAGGCGAACCAGCCCTTCAGTTTACCATCAACAAAGACAAGCAATTCGATGCCTCCATAGCGCACAGCGACGTTCAGCAATCTGCTGAGTACAGCGCCATTCAACCTCATTTGGTCTACGACCTTATCAGCCGAGGTATCAGTCGCTCAGTGCAAAGCGGTCAAGACTCTATGCTGCTAAATATTCAGGTGGATCGATTCAACCAACTAAAAGAAGATTTGGGTATCGCCAAGGCAGAAAAAATTGCCCACTCTCTAGTGATGTTTATTGTGCAAATATTTTCCCACAACTTAGACTGCGGGCGAATTTCAGAAAACTGCTTTGTTATTGTTTTGCCCGAGACCACCGAGGAAAAAGTGCTCGAACTGGCCACCGACATCACCCAACAGATCAGTCATGAAGTGCTTGATATAGATAATGAAACCTTTTCCCTGACCACCTCGATTGGTATCACCGTGCTGAACGAGAATGTTCCCTCTGTAGAGCGCGCCCTCGAACGCAGCAATGAGGCTATCAAGCAGCTTCGCAGCGACTCTGAGGTTGGCAATGGAGTTAAATTCTATATTCCGGATATTCATTCTGACGAGGTTTCAAAAACCGAGGCTGTGGAAATTACCGCAAAACAACTGCTCAGCAAAAACTCTTTTTCCATACACTATCAGCCCATAGTAGCCTTGATAGACAGCGGCAGCGGAAAAGAATATTACGAGGTTATTCTAGGGATAAATAAAGATGTCCCTTCCGATAAAGTTCCTGAAGATTTTATCAATAACCTGTTTAAGTCTGAAATTGCAGCTGAGGTAGATCGGTGGGTCATTGGCCAAGCCTTGGCATCACTTTCAGAAAAACTAAAAGCCAATCCAGAGACACAGCTGTTCATTAACATAAGTGCACAATCATTCACTGACGATAAATTTTTGCCCTGGTTGAAAACCACCCTTGAGGATTCCAAGCTCCCGGCAAATTCATTTATTTTCCAATTCAGAGAAATTGATGCCGTTCGCCACCTAAAGCAGGCCGCAGCAATCTGCGAGCAGATGAAACAATCTCAGGGTCAAGTGAGTATCACCAACTTTGGCTTGGCAATTAACCCCCTCAAAACACTAGAAAGAGTTGCCGCAGACTTTATTAAGGTCGATCGTCTAATCGTTGAAAAACTTGAAAAAAATGAAGCGGGAAAGCTCGAATTCCAGAAGCTTATGGGAGGCATGACTGGCACTGGCGTGGATGTAATTGTTCCCTTTGTAGAGAAAGCCACCATTATTCCAACGCTCTGGCAACAGGGCGTACAATATATTCAGGGCCATTACATTAAAAAACCAGCCTATGAGATGGACTACGATTTTTCTGAAAGCCCTTAGCGCTATGGAAAGCCCTTAGCTAATAAAAAACCCTCACCTCACAAAGACCTCATCAATCGAGAATCAAAGTATCCTTATCACTGTAACCCAACAGATAGAGAATGCCATCCAAACCCAAAGTCGAGATAGACTGCTCTGCTGAAGCCTTAACCAAAGGCTTCGCGCGGAAGGCAATACCCAGTCCGGCAATACCCAACATAGGCAAATCATTAGCCCCATCACCCACAGCAATCACCTGCTGCAACTTAAGCCCCTCTTTTTCAGCAATCTCGCGCAGCAACTCTGCCTTGCGCTGACCGTCGATAATATCCCCTGATACCTGTCCAGTAACCAGCCCATCTTTAACATCAAGTTGGTTGGCATAGACATAGTCCACCCCCAGACGCTGCTGTAGATATTCACCAAAAAAGGTAAAGCCGCCGGAGACAATAGCTGTTTTATAGCCGAGCTTTTTCAATGTGGAAATTAGATGCTCAGCGCCTTCATTTAAGCTCAAGCGTTCGGCAACCGACTGGAGTACAGAGACATCAAGGCCTTTCAATAAGGCCATGCGCTGAGTAAAACTCTGTTTAAAATCTATTTCACCCTGCATCGCGGCCTCGGTAATGGCGGCAACCTGATCGCCCACGCCAGCTTCAATGGCCAACTCATCGATAACCTCGGCATCAATCAGCGTCGAGTCCATATCAAAAACCACCAAGCGGCGGTTGCGCCTGAAAATGCTGTCCTCTTGATAGGCAACATCAATATCGTATTTGCTAGAAAGTTCTAGCAGTGCATTTTTTAGCTGGAGGGCATTTTCAGGGTCGCCGCGAACAGAGAATTCAACACAGGCGCGCCCCAACTTCTCGGTCTCATCCAACTTAATGCGACCTGAGAGGCGCACTATCTTATCTATATTCAGTCCAAAATCACTGGTAACCGTGGTGACTGCGGCAAGATGTTCAGCATTAATTTTGCGCGCCAGTAGCGTCACAATATAGCGCGACTTGCCCTGTTGCTCGACCCAGTTCTGGTATCGCTCATCGGAAATTGGTGAGAATTGCACCTGCATATCCAGTGCCAGCAGATTTGACTGGATATTATCGATCATGGCTTCTGAATCGTCACACTTCGGCAACACTGCCAAAATACCCAGATTGAGTTGATCGTGTATCACCGCCTGACCAATATCCAGAACAGTTACATCGAAGCGTGACATTACCCCGGTAATAATACTTGTCACACCAGGCTTATCTCTTCCCGACACGTTTATCAGTAATATATCTTTCACAAAATCCAGCCAAAGTAATTTTAAGGACGCCATTATATAAAAGCTGCAGGAATAGGATAGAATACTCGCCAATTAAATTTCAATCAGGCAATATTTAAGGACTTCGGGATGCACCGCCAATATTCCATGGCTAATAAATTACCCGCGATAGTGCTGTCCGCCTGTTTAATTTTCGGCCTGTTCAGCTGGGTTGTGCTCTACAGCCACGCCACTAGTGTCAGCAGTGAAACACTTCAAGAAAAAGGCGAATTGACCATTTCTCAATTAGTCGAGCTGGTTCGTGCCCCGCTTTTCAATAATGACACCATCAGTATTCAGGTCGCGTTACAAAAAGTTACCGAAGACCCGTCAATAATCAGTGCCAGCGTAGAAGGGGTGGACGGTCAACTTGTCGCCCAGAGCAAGAAAATGCCTCTCGAAAGAGTCGTCGCGAACGACATTAGCCGCAATATTGTTTTTCAAGATACGTTAGCTGGTAAGGTTATTTTAACCGTTAATAGCCGACCAATTACAAAGCGTTTTAATCAAGTAGTCATAAATTGGCTATTATTGTGGGTCCTGTTCACCGCTGCCTGCACCTACATCACCTTCCGCTTCGCCGAACAATTCTCTCGGCGAATTCGCCTGCTGACCAAGCGCCTGCCAGGTGGTTCAGACAATATCATCGATGAAATTTCTGCTCTCGAGACTAGATTGCAGCCACTTCTCGCCAAAGGCAATGATGAAGGATTACCAGAGACCAATTACTACTGTTCGCTGGTAACCGCAACCATCAAAAATCGTCAGCGACTCGACAGCCAGCTCAATCGCCAAAATATGACCCTGCTGTTGGAGAAAATTGATTACTGCACTCTGCGCACACTTGAGCTTTATGGCGGCAAGCGCATCGAAGGGAGTAGTGGCTGCATTAATTTTTACATTCGCTCCACTCAGCTTTCAAAGCAGCACCTTTTGGTCTGTCTGATGGCAGTCTACTCTCTGCAACAGTTGCTCAAACAGCTCTCTGAGCAGCTCGGTATTGATCTGGAAATTGTCTGGACTCTATGTAGTGAGAATCTGCCCGCGGCACCCTTATTCGAATACCACGAGGGACTCGACAAATTAAAAGGTCAGACCTCAGAGTTCGCTGAACAGTTACAGGAGGGTGCTATTGGCATGCAGTCCAAACAATACGATATCGAACAACTATCATCAATTGCGCGGTTTTTACCGTTTAGCGAAGACTGTTTCGTGTTGCAAGGGTTCACCGAGGGAAGGCAATTACTGCTGGAAAAACAGATACAGCATCTGGCGGGCATTTGCCTCTAACAGCAACTGCAAAGAATTTACTAACAACTATTAACGCAATAGATGTTTAAATTTATTCCAAGGATAAATGCGAGGTATCCACTTCTCGCGGATCAATTTTCTCTCTCTCACTCTGATCAACAATATCGCTACCAATTGGCTGTAGTGCAATATGATCTAATGAGACCACCGGATGATCTTCTTCTGCATCATCAACTCGATCTAAAACATCGGTGCCTATTGGCGCGAGCGTAAAACCCTTTTCGGCACCCTGTTTTTTCAAATCGCTCTGCAGTGGCAGGCTTTGAACAATATTGGCCTGCGCGCCAACATTGGATAAACGCTGACAAATTCTCTCGGCAGTAACCCTATCCACATTGCGCTTTAGGCTCATTACGGTGCCAGAAAACAGCTGATTGGCCGCAGACTCATCCAGCTTAAAGCCCTCTGCAACCCGCGCCTTTACGTCATCAATAGTATTGCCGGGCAAGATATCGCCACGAAATAACACATCAAACAAAGTATCTCCAGCACTGCTATAGCTTTCCTCTTGAACCATAAAGCAACCTCCTAGTCGCCGACCCTAAATCACTTAGGCCGCTAACAAATTTATCGGCGAAAAGTAATTATTCGCCACAACAATCCCCCAAATAATGAAAAACAACAGTATCGCCAGAGATACCGTTGCTGAACCCATATCTTTAGCACGGCCCGACAACTCATGAAAATCTAAACCCACTCGATCCACTACCGCCTCAATAGCCGTGTTTAACAATTCTGTAATCAGCACCAAAAATATCGCGGCAACCAAAACAATTAACTGGACATAATCCTCTGCAATAATGATTGCCAGTGGCACCAAAAATACCGACAAGAAAACATATATCTGAAATGCCTCCTCAGTCAAAATGGCTTGTCGCAAGCCGCGCGCAGAATTCATGGCGGCCCCGATTAAGCGTCGATAGAGCAAGCCTGAAAAACCACTCTTAGCCATAATCTTATCCGCCTTTAAAGAACCGGTTTATCACTGAGATACTGATCCATCTCAAGAGCCGGTTCTGACTCACGTGGTGTGCCAACAACTTTTGCCGGTACCCCGGCAACGGTGACATGCTCCGGCACGGACTCCAATACCAAACTGCCCGCGCCTATTTTCACCCCATCGCCCACAGTGATATTGCCAAGTATTTTCGCCCCGGCAGAAATAAGCACACCATTGCCAATAGTTGGATGCCGGCTGCCAGTAACACAGCCACTGCCACCCAGTGTCACCGAGTGCAGCATCGAGACATTGTCACCAACCACGGCCGTCTCACCGATCACTAGGCCCGTGGCATGGTCAATCATAATGCCTGCCCCCAACTTGGCCCCAGGATGAATATCTACCGCAAATACCTCAGATATCTGACTTTGAAAAAACAGTGCCAAAATATTGCGCCCCTGCAACCACAACCAGTGAGCCACTCGCTGCAACTGCAAAGCTTGGAAGCCTTTAAAATAAAGTATAGGCATAAAATGCGTTTCACAGGCGGGGTCACGATCAAAACAGGCGTTGATATCTCTGCGCGTGCGTTCCCCGATCAATGGATCTTTCTGCATAGCTTCAGCGATCACATCACTTACCACCTGCGCCGAGACCACCGAACTACCCATCTGTTGCGAAAGATTGAAGCACAATGCCTTTTCGAGGCTTGCATGACTGAGAATAGCGCCGTCAAAGAAATCCGCCATAACCGGCTCCTGCGCCACTGCTTGACGAGCCTCAATACATATTTCTTGCCACAACGGGTCTTTCAATTCCATGACTAACTGTTCCTGTTGGTTATTTTTCTAATGTTATAAACCGCTGGTAAAGCTCATCGAGATTCTCCAATAGAGTCTCTTTCAAAAGTATCTCACTGTTGCGCAGACGCTCCGCTATCACGTCTACAGTCAACCTACTGGCGTATTGTTGCGCCAGTGGCCGGTAACTTATATGCCAGCGTTCTGGGGCAATACCACCACGGTCTTTTGCATAGGGGCGATAAAAATCACTCGCGCAATGAATAACCGTATCCAACCAATTGTGGAATGGTACGAATACGCCCTGCCCCTCAACTTCTTCTGGGGTCAGCTGAAGTTGGTAATCACTGTCGATGGCAGCGGCATCGTAAATATCGAAATCAGTGCCCCAGTGATGCCGAGAAGCTCCAGGCAATGCTGACCAGCGCATAATTGCACAGACCTGCTGCCATTCGCTCAATTGAGCCATATCGATCACCGAGCCACTGCTATTGTAGACTGGGCGTACCGAGTTAACCTTGTCGTTCCAAATTTTTAGCTGTCGATCAAAGCTGCGAAAACTACTACAGAGACGCATATCGAAACCCTGCTGCGCAGCCATTTTCCGCAACTCTGTCAGCGGCGCTGCCACGTCGACATGAATCAAATAAGCGGTATTGGGGATCGACGTATTTAAACTGTTGCCAATATCAACACAATCACCAGACCACTCCAACAGATGATTCTGCGAAGAGCCGGTTAGACTGTTACTGTCGATTTGGATTTTATTTTCATCAAACTGCATGGCTGTGTTTATACCTGCGCGATAGCCCATAAGTAAAGAGTGATTTATCTACTGAGAATAGTACGCTGATTAATACGAATAACATAAATTTATGCCTAACATTGAAATTTGCACACTCGACCGCATTATTAACTGTAGAATTCAGCGACTTATTTAATCGCAGTATTGGCAATTCACAACGCAACACAAATGAGAGGGCATTTAAGTGCTTAGGATCGGTTTATTTCTCTTAACAAATCTGGCTATTATTTTTGTCGCCAGCGTTTCACTCAGTTTGCTGGGTTTCAGCGGCATTCTCGCCGAGAATGGCGTCGATCTTAATCTGCAGTCACTGCTGATGTTTTGTGCAGTATTTGGCTTTACCGGCTCCTTTATCTCGCTACTGCTATCAAAATTTATGGCCAAGAGGTCGAGTGGCACGAAAATTATCGATCAACCGCAAAATGAAAATGAGCGCTGGCTGATGACGACGGTTGCCGAGTTGGCTAAAAAAGCGAACATAGGTATGCCTGAAGTAGGTATTTTCCCCGCCCAGCAATCCAATGCGTTCGCTACTGGCTGGAATAGAAACAATGCGCTAGTCGCGGTAAGCGCGGGCCTCTTGCAGCGCTTTGATCGGGATGAGGTACGCGCAGTTCTGGCCCATGAAATTGGTCATGTCGCCAATGGCGATATGATTACCCTGAGTCTGGTGCAGGGTGTTGTCAATACCTTTGTCATGTTCTTCGCCCGACTTATCGGCTTTTTTGTCGATCGTGTGGTACTTAAAAACCAGCGAGGACTCGGACTGGGCTATTGGATCACCACCATAGTTGCTGAAATATGTTTAGGCATTCTCGCGTCTACTATCGTTATGTGGTTCTCACGCAAACGTGAATTCCGTGCCGATGCTGCGGGCGCTTCGCTGGCAGGACGCACTGCAATGATCAATGCGCTGCGCAAACTGCAAGTGGAAACACAGGCTCATATGGAAAACCAGATGCCCGATACACTTAACGCGTTTGGTATTTCATCTGGCTGGAAGCAGCGAAAATCAAAATTATTTATGACTCATCCGCCGTTGGAAGAGCGAATTGAGGCACTGCGTTTTGGACAGTAATCCACAGACAGCGATCACTATGATAGAAAATGATTTTTTCCTCTGCCGGCTCAGCGACCTCGAAGAACTGCAGGCTATTGAATTGACGATTGAAGAGCGCCAGCTGTTTGCTATTCGTCAGGACAACACGCTCTATGCCTACTGGAATAGCTGTCCGCATATGGGTATACCACTAAATTGGATGCCTGAGAAGTTTCTTGATCTAGATGGTGCGCTACTACAGTGTTCATCTCACGGCGCGCTATTTCAAATTAATGATGGTGAGTGCGTTGGCGGGCCCTGCGTCGGTGACCGCCTAACTCCCGTAGTACTTAAACGGGATGGCGACCAGTATTTTATCGCTGCCAATCAACCACTTCCGGCACCCCTAATCAACTTGCGCGCTGCCGCCATGCGGGATCTTCATGAGTAATTTATTTAGCGCTTTAACGGCAGAGGCCGCTGCAAACTAATACCTTTTTCAGACAGATCGGCCTGCCACACCATTACCTCAACACCGGATTCAATCGCCGCTGACAATGTCTCGGCGTAGAGCGGATCAATATGTGCGGCAATCGACATACTCTCGATACCACTTAACTGCACGCAAAACAACAGGACAGCTCTGTGGCCCTGGGCAACCATCGCCATAAGTTCGCGCAGGTGTTTAGTACCCCTTGAGGTCACCGCATCGGGAAACTGTGCATGACCACCCCCACAATCCAGTGTGACGTTTTTAACTTCGACATAGCATTGTCCAGACTGCCCCTCGAGTAGCAGATCAATACGGCTTTTTTCTTCGCCATAGCGCACCTCAGTGCGAATAGCCTGGTAACCACGCAATTCGGGGATAAGCTCATCTTCAATTGCCTGCCTGACAATATGATTGGGCCTTGCGGTATTAACCCCAGCGAGATTGCCAAATGAGGTGGTTACTATTTCCAGTGTCCCAACCAGCTTACGCCTGGGGTTGTCCGACAGTGAATACCAGCAGAGCGCATCCTCAACCTGACAATTTTTCATCGAACCGGTATTCGGGCAGTGCACGGTTAGCAGTTCACCCTGTTCAGTGCGTATATCGGCAAAAAAGCGCTTATAACGTTTAATAAACCTTGCAGGCAACAGTGACAGATCTTTTTTCATCAATTTATTTTCACTCTCTAAGTGGCAATATTAATAGTTTATGTTATGAATAAGAGATACAAAATTTTCTGCATCGAGAAACGTCATCGAGCTAATTAATCTTAAGGTTAGGGCTAAAATTAGCCTACCATTACTAAAGTAAACGAAGTTTATAGTCTCAACAGGCAAATTTCTCTTGAATAATTGCTTCAATATCTCTATAAACTCACGTCTTGTATTCTGAGCTCACAACTAACTGTGGATTTAAGGAATGACAACAGTAAAAACGAAAGTAAAAACGAAAGCAGCGTCCAACACTGGCGGCGCTAAAACCCTTCATGGCCTTAGTCCTTACGAGCCTAAGAAAAATGAAGAGTACATGAATGAAAAGCAGCGCGAACACTTTAAACAGATTCTCAAGGCCTGGCGTCATGAGTTGATGGAAGAAGTAGATCGCACCGTATCTCATATGAAAGATGAAGCGGCTAATTTTCCTGACCCCGCTGACCGAGCGACTCAAGAAGAAGAGTTTAGCTTAGAGTTACGCACCCGTGACCGCGAGCGCAAGCTGATCAAAAAAATTGATAAGACACTAGTTCGAGTTGAAGAAGACGACTACGGATTCTGCGACCAGTGCGGTGTAGATATCGGTATTCGCAGACTTGAAGCGCGACCTACCGCTGATTTATGTGTCGACTGCAAAACTCTCGATGAAATCAAAGAAAGACAGATAACTGGCGGCTAATTAAATAACCTCGTGAACTGCGAGGTTATATTCTATTAGCGGCAAACTATCCCATGACAAAAGCAAAGTATATTGGACGGTTTGCACCTTCGCCGACTGGGCCACTGCACTTTGGCTCACTAGTCTGTGCCCTCTCAAGCTTCCTTGACGCACGCCATCAGGCAGGCCGTTGGCTGGTTAGAGTCGAGGATATTGATCCCCCCCGTGAAATCAATGGTGCCAGCACCCTTATTCTGCAACAACTCACTGACCACGGCTTAATCTGGGACGGCGAGTTGCTCTATCAAAGCGCTCGCACAGAGGCCTACCGCGAGACTCTGGCAGCACTTCAACACTCAAAATTAGCCTATAACTGCGACTGCCCTCGTCAGCGAGTAAGCACTCTGGGCGGTATCTATGATGGCTACTGTCGCAATCGTGGCGTGGTCGATAATGCTGCGATACGCCTGCAAGTTCCTACAAAAACCACAATCAACTTTCACGACCTGATTATGGGCGACTACAGCCAAAACCTCTCTACCGAGGTTGGCGATTTTATTATTCAGCGTCGCGACAGGCTGTTCTCATACCAACTCGCCGTGACCATAGATGACTATTATCAAAATATCACCCATATTATTCGCGGCGCAGATCTGATTGATTCCACCCCGAGGCAGATCTATCTGCGCAAATGCCTCGAGTCCTTATCCGGCCAAAGTTCACCCATAAGCTATGGGCACCTCCCCATGGCCACGAATGCTCAAGGGCAAAAACTCAGCAAGCAAAATCACGCCGCCGCTTTAGTCGCTGGAGAGGAATCTGAGAATCTCTGGCTTGCATTACAATGGCTAGAACAGCAACCACCAGATGAATTAAAAAAGCAGCCTGTTCGACAAATACTCGACTGGGCAATTAGCAACTGGGCCCTCGACGCCATCTCAAATCAGTTAACTGTGCGCGCGCCAAATCACTACTGATAACGGTTGGGTTTGCTTTGCCGCCCGAGCTTGAATACCATCAACGCTTATTCACCCAAAGCCATTACCGACGAGCTCGAAGATGCTTAACTATCGACTGGTTGCAGTCCTCATATTTCTGAGCAGTGTAGTCATACCTCTGGCCTCCAAATGGGCCGCCGAACCTCAGGGAAATTGGTTTAGGCCTTTTGTCGTATGGGCTATCGTCGTGTTTGCCGCCTATATTCTGCAACGCCACAGGAATAATAATGAGTCTTGAAATTGCTGCAGCAGCAGCCGGCTTTATTATCTTAGGCGCACTCTGCTCCTACCTACTCGCCACCTATGGCGGAAAAGTTAGCCATAACCTCGTTCTGGCTCTAGCGCTGTTTGCCGGCAGCGGCGCACTGCTGGGCACCGGCACCATTGAGATGGCTGGCCGCTATGGTTACAGCACCTTACTGGCACTCTTCGCCTTCACCATGGTGTTTATTTTTTCACCCTTAATTTTTTATCCCATTCGCAGGCTGAACGCCATTATTCGCTTCGCCTCTCTGGTGGATTTTTTAACTTTTCGCTTTAGAGGTAGGTCAGTTGCAGCGGTTGCCTGCAGCTGCCTGATACTGGCTACCATTCCACTGTTTTTGGCCCAGTTACTGGCACTCGAATCGGTACATAACTTTCTTTTTAACAGCAACAAAGTGTTTTTCTGGCTGCTTATTGTGATGGTTATAATTACTATTAACTGGCGTACTATTGAAGTCAGTCCGGTGCATAATTTGCGCTGGATTATGGCCGCTGCCGGGCTCCTTATACTGCCAGCATTGGGGCTCGCTGCGCTGGTTTCGATTCAATCGGCTTTTGGTAGTATTGGGGAAATGAATAGCTGGATTGTCAGTAGCGGGCAGCACTCTATCGTCCAGCGCATGGATTCATCTTATAGCCTATTTATTATTTTTCTCGCCGCAAGTTTCGCTCTGCCTGTTAACTTCACCATCGTTATCTCCGAACATATCTCCAATCGTCAAGCGGGGATGACTGTCTGGGCATATCCACTGCTGATACTATTGGCGAGCATACCTGTATTTCCATTACTCTGGTCTGGCATTGCGATTCAGTCTTCATCACCACTACAGGATTATTTATTCGCCCTTCCAGCCCTAACCGGGCATCCAGTGGTAGCCGGACTGGGAGCCGCGAGCATTATATTAATCGCTATTGCCCTGCTCTGTAGCATGTCAACAATGTTGGCAAAAATGGTTCTCAATAGCTTTATCCTACCCAATAAGCCACTTCAGGATCAGCCCCAGCTATCCCGCTGGATAAATATTCGTCTACTCATAGTCTCTTCAGTAATACTGCTTGCTTCGGTTCTGCTCAGCCAGACAATTAAAGGGCATAGCATCACTGATTTATATCTGGTTGGATTTGCTGGGCTCGCGCAACTAACACCGGGCATGCTGGCATCTATCTATCTGCAGAAAGCCAATCGCAAGGGATTTATTATTGGCTTGCTCGGCGGCATCTCAGTTTGGCTAGTTGGGCTGGCACTGCCATTAATAATAGGCAGCTGGAGCTGGCAGGTACCGGGCACAACCACCCTTTTAATCTTTGGTATGGAGAGCTGGGATATCTGGGCCTTCGAAGC
>Ga0209533_1003373_pt1 | contig 14163 bp, 13 predicted proteins | sample COG_04_FD_184748 | JGI IMG/M metagenome (GOLD analysis project Ga0209533, IMG submission 184748) | Pelagic Microbial community sample from North Sea - COGITO 998_met_04 (SPAdes) (version 2) | ecosystem: Environmental > Aquatic > Marine > Neritic zone/Coastal water | place: Helgoland, sampling... | reverse complement strand
CCAAAGCCTTCGAAGAGAGAGGGGAATACCAGCACGTCGTGTGCACGCATTGTGGATAGGATTTTTTCGTGTGGTAAGCTATCGATCCATTTGTAGCGCTGTAGCGCAGCATCAAGCGGTGCGCAGTCTGCAATGCGCTTGCCGACCAGAGTGAGTTCTACATCGCCTTCAATTTGTGCGACTGCTTTGAGCAAGTCGGCGACGCCTTTACGTTGGCTCAGGCCGCCGACATAGAGCACTCTGAGCGGGCGGGATGGATCTGATTCTGTGGGAGTGTCGAGTTGAACCTGAGGGCAACCGTAAGGCACAATAAAGGGTTCAGGGACTTGAAAGGGTGTCGCTTGAAGTGTGCTCGCAGTAAAGCGACTGGCGACGATGATACTGTCTGCCAGTTGTAATTCCGCATCTTTCCGCTCCAATTTTGCGACACTATCTTGTAGTGCTGGCATGGTAGCCTGCCATTCCGGCAGTCTTTCCGCTTCCTGCTGTTGGATTTCTAGCGCCATACGCCAATAGCCAATCGGTAGGTCGTAGATGCGGTGTAGCTGTAGCTCTTTCGCGGCTCTAAAGGTTTTGATCGCACCGTCTTCATAGCAGTAAACGGCTTGGATTTTTGACGCGATCGCTCGTGCACGTTGAGCGGTGAGCTGATCAATATGTTGGTAGATCTTATCAATGCAGAAGGCGCCGGTCTCATGTTCTGTGAGTTTGCTGAGCCCGATTTTTGGGGCTAAGATGCGGGTGAGTTCGTGTAGCGGCGCTTGACGTGTGAGATGTTGTATCTCGGGTGGATAAGACCTGCGGGCGAGTTCTGCACAGCCTGGGAGCTTTGCTATTTTACCAAAGACATTGTTGTCGAACGTAGCGACTGTAGTGACAAATTCCTGAATCAGGTTTGCTTTGTTGAGCGCGATTAGAGCGTTGCGAGCAAAACTGTTTCCTGTCGGGTGAGAGAGTAGGATGCTCATGTTTTTTGAGGCATACATTCGCCCCATTGTTTGAGTAACGGCTTCAGTTTTCGAGCGTTCCAGTAGCGAGGGAAGAATGTCTTTGGATCAGCCAAGATGCGCAGTAACCAGCCGATATAAATACGGTCTGCCCACGCGGGGATCGTTGCTTGTTTCCCCGTCAAAAATGCGATGGCGGCTCCGATACAGATGATCGTTGGCGTGTAGTCGAGTCGATCGCGTAGCCAATGGCCGAGCACTTCTTGCTTGCCGCCGGCAATTGTCAGGATGACGTAGTCGGGGCGTTGCTCGCGGATCGTATCGAGTAGTGTTTGATCTTCGATCGGGAACTCGGTGTAGTGGGGGGCGAGATAGCAGTGCTGACTCTCAAGCTGTATTTGTTGTGTCGCTAGATACTGTGTTGTGGCATCGCTGTGCGCTTGATCTGGCACGACCCAGAGCTGCCGCGTGTTGCCTTTAAAGCGAGGTGCATCAATGAGTGCCTGGATGAATTTCAAGCCGGAGTGACGTTGCAGTGATTCACCGCAGCGCTTTTTCCAGAGCAGGGCGAGATAGCCGCTATCAATTAAGTTGATGTCCGCTGACTGCAGGGCTTTGTCGTAATCTGGATTCTTTCCGAGTGCGGCGAGGCCTGGGCCGGAGGGTGCTAGGAATAGGCCGCCGTCATTATGTGCAATCTCCAGAGCAGCTTCGAGACTGTCATTGTAGAAGGGAATGCCTAAAATCTGAACGGTTTTGAATGCTGTCTCCATTTGGGTAGGAACGGGACGTGGCCTTAGTTCGCGTCGGGGGCGAGTAGTATGTCGTCGGCGCTGACTGCTACGGTGACCTGGTTACCGAGGAATTCGAGTAAGACTTGTATCCGATTCTGCGCGGGTAGTTGAGCGAGCACTTTTCCATTGAGCCCTTTCAGGCTGCCGGAGATGAACTCGATCTCTGCGCCAGGCTCGATGCTGAGGTCTGGTGCTTCGATAATACCTTCGGGCAGACTATCGCGTAGGTTGATGACGATGTGCTCTGGCACTGCTCGGCGATCACCTTGTCCGACCACACCGCTGACACCTTGCGTGTGGATGACGCGACGATAGTTCTCGCGAAAGGAGAATTTTGCGAAAATGTAGCCCGGAAACATCGCTTCTGTGAAGCGCTTTTTGCCAGTTCGTGTTTTCTTGATCTGACTGACTCGGGGGCAGAACACTTCCATGGATTCGATTTTCGATAGAATTGCGGCGGCGATATGCTCGCGCTTGGTTTGAGTGCGCAGGCAAAACCATTCGAGTGGTTCGGCGGGTGGTTGGTTATCCGGCTGGGAAGTCATATGGAAACAGTGCAATTAAGCTAGGCCTCGGAGGCGCTGTTACAACGGTAAAGATTGCGATTGAGCCAGTTCTTCAGCCTTCTTTTTGTTTACAATGCAGGGGGATCGCCTTCATATACACATTTGGCATAATCGATTGCCCCCCCTATGATTGGAAACCGCACACAAGGCCTTCGCATCTTGAGTCACGCATTTATCGTGCTCTATACGCTCGTCTTGTTTGGCGTGATGCTGTTTGTGGGTGCTGATGTGATGCAGCGCATTGATTTAAATCAGATCAATCTGTTGCTTTACTTCTTAGGCGTATTTTTGGCGGGGCTGGTTTCGTATCGTAACAGTCATAATGACATGCAGAAAAGTGATCTCACCTCGTTTCGGTGGGTGCATGCGGTTCGTCTTACGAATTATCAGACGCTCGTGCTGGCGTTGATGCTGTTTGCGATTGTTTTCAGCACCAAGGACAAGGCGATTAGCCGTCTGTTTGTCGGCTCCTTTCTGCTGATATTCTGGCTGAGTGTGATTCCGTTGAATCGCTATATATCAGAGTGGATCGCACAATTGGTCTTTCGTGGCGATAACTCGGTGCGCACTGTTTTTTTAGGCAGTGAGAAGTCGGCTCGTCAGTTAGAGAATTGGGCAGCGCGGCAGCCGTTTTTCGGTATCGATATACTTGGTCTGATCACCTACGAATTCGTGGGGAAGAGTCAGTTGGAGATGCCGATTCTCGGTGAGTTTATGGAGCTCGAGGAGTTGATGGAGCGGCATAAGATCGACCAAGTGGTGCTGCTGGAGACGCGAAACTCGGATTGGTGGGTCGATTCTGTGGTGGAGGTTTGTGGTAAGCTGGGGTGCCGTATCTTGATTTTTAACCCATGGGAGGAATATTTCGAGCAAGAGCTGATCCCCGTTAATCAGGGCGGTCATACCTTCTTTTCATTGCAGCAAGAGCCACTTGAAAATCCGATCAACCGTGCCCTGAAGCGGGTGCTCGATATCTGTATCGCACTGCCGGTTGTGCTGTTTGTGCTACCTTGGATGTGTTTGTTTGCGAAGGTCATGATCATGCGCGAGTCGCCGGGCCCCATGTTTTTCCGGCAAAAACGATCCGGGCAGCGTGGGCGCTTGTTTAATATCTATAAGTTTCGCTCCATGCATCATTCAGACCCGTCTCGCGAAGGGGAGCAGGCGACTGCTGGGGATGAGCGCATTTTTAAATTCGGCCAATTGATGCGCCGCACCAGTATCGACGAGTTTCCGCAGTTTATTAACGTGCTACGTGGGCAGATGAGCGTGGTCGGCCCGCGCCCGCATTTAATTCAGCATGACAGCGAGTTCAGCGAGCAGGTGAACATCTACCGCACACGGCATTTCGTGAAGCCCGGCATTACCGGACTGGCGCAGTGTAAGGGCTTTCGTGGCGAAGTGACCGAACTGGCACTCATCGAGGAACGCGTTCGCTACGATCTGGAGTATATTCGCAGCTGGTCGTTCTGGCTCGATGTCTGGATTTTGCTGAAGACTGCGGTGCAGGTCATTTTTCCGCCGAAATCGGCGTATTGATTGATTAGTGGCCGCGTCCGCCCCAGCCTCGGCCGCCGCCACCACCTAGTCCCCACGATCTGGCCGATTCCAGGTTCTTGCGCTCTTTTTCGTTTAAATCACTATTATCCAGATAGTTGGTAAAGCCTTCTGGGTCGTCATTTTTCCAGTTGGCGGCTACTTGCTGCATCATCTTGTTGCGCATATTCTTGTTGCTGATCGACTCCGCCCAGCTCATCGCAGCTGGAGGATCTTCTTGCGCGGCGCGGTAAGTGTAAGTGGCGACGGCGCGGTCCAGCTCCGGCGAAGCGGGCAGGGAATTGAGCCATTCCGAGGAGGCGGTCAGGTCATAGCGGGTCCACTCGCGGGTAATCTGTGCGCTGGCATGCCCATAGGCGGGATCATCGGTGGATAGAGTGCCGAGCCACGCAGCAGCAGCAGCTGGATCGTTCTCCGCCCATTCGCCGACCAAGGCAGTCTTCATGCTGGTGGTGGCTTCGCTGCCGAGCGATTGCACATAGGCTGCGGCGCTTGCCGGGTCGAATTTTGCCCATTCGCTGACTAGCTCGCGTTGTAGGCTATCTTTAGTCGAGCCATCGGGCATCAGTGCGATCGTCGTTTGCGCTTCGGCGAGCCCCCCGCCGCGAATCTGAGTCTCGATCACTTCACTCAATAGACGGTTTTTCTGGCGTAGATCATTTGGCGTCTCTTCGCTCAATGCATTCGCGTAGTTGAATGCGCCCTTTGGGTTCGTCTCAGCAAAGCCACGTAGGATGGCTCGCATTTGTGAATTGCGCAGGTTTGCTGGCACGTTTGCTAACTCAGTATTTGCCCAAGCCAGCGCTGCCAAGGGCTCGTGGCTGGCCCATACTTGGAGGATGTCGTTGCGTGCCCGTTCGGCGTCGCGCAGTGAGGGGAGGGCGTTCGCCATGTCGAGGGCGGTCAATGGATCGGTCGCCGCGAGTTGTTTGAGTAAGTCGTTGATCGTATCGGATCGACCGGGGTCTGACATCGGCGACGCAAGCGCTGCATTGAGCAACTGGCGGGTCATTGCGGCGCTCTTGTTTTGGAGTTGTTCCAGAGCCGCTTGCGCCTCGTCACCTTCGGTCAGAGTCGTCTCTGCGCTCTCTTGTCGATCAGCAGCGGCCTGCCTTGCCTGTTCTTGCAGCCGAGCCGAGCCGAGTGCGGTGGATGCGATCTGCTGGCCATCTGCAGTCGTCGATGTGAGCGAGCGTCCGATGAAAAAGGAGAGGGCGCTACTGGCGCACCAGACTCCGAGGTAGAGGCAAAGTGTCGAGCGTTTCATGGTCATGGAATTAATGATGAGTAAAGTGAAGAAGAGCCGAACTCATGGTAATCGTCCTGTTTTGGGTAAAGTTTCAGCGAGGGTCACACTTTCTGACTTTTTCGGCTCAGGCGCCAATCCAAATTAAATCGCCTTCGGTCACGGCATCGAAGAGCTCGACGACTTCGGGATTGAGCATTTCGACACATCCGCCGCTAAACGGCTCGCCGATCCGATCCTCGTGGTTGGTGCCGTGGATGTAGACGTAGCGATCGTAGCTATCGCAGCCCGGCCCGCGGTTTTGGCCTGTCTCGAGGCCGCGTAGCCGAATGATGCGGGTGGTGATCAGGTTGCGCGCTTGCTCCTCCTCGGGGTATTCGGAGAATTTCTGTCCTGTGGGGACGCGCCCTTTAAACACCATGCCGAGCGGTTCACCCTCGCCGATTTTGTCTGCCAGCGCGTGTAGGCCGAGCGGCGTGCCATAGGAATCTGCCAGGCACGAGGGGGGATTGTTCGATGTGGAAATCGAAAAAATGCGCTGCAACGCACCGTCGTAAATGAGCGCAAGTTCCTGCCGTTCAATCGAAACGATTATCTGGCGACGTGTCGGCGTGATTGACAAGGCCTCACAGCTTTGTTTTACACGCCCGTTTTCCTTTATAAAATCAAATGGCATACAAAGTAGGCATCCTCGGAGCGACCGGCGCAGTCGGTCAAGAAATCATTCGTCTTCTCCACGAGCGTGAGTTCCCCATTGCGGAACTCCACTTGCTCGCATCTGCACGTTCTGCAGGGAAGACCCAGTCCTATGGCGACAAAACCTGGACTATCGAGGAAGCGACTCCTGAGAGTTTCGACGGCCTCGATATCGCTATTTTTAGCGCTGGTGGTGATCAAACACTGAAATTTGCCGAAGAAGCGGTCAAGCGCGGCTGCATTGTCGTGGATAACAGCTCGGCCTTCCGCCAAGACCCAAATGTGCCGCTCGTCATCCCCGAAATTAACCCCGACGCGGTGGATCATCACCAGGGGATCCTTGCGAATCCGAATTGCTCGACTGCGATCTCGCTGATGGGACTGTATCCGCTGCATAAGGCATTCGGCCTGAAGTCGTTCATTGCATCCACTTACCAGGCCGTTTCCGGCAGTGGTGCGGGTGGACTCATCGAGCTTGATCAGCAAGCGCGTGCATGGGCGAAGGACGAGCCACTCGTCAAGGATGTGTATCCTCATCAGATCGCATTCAATTTATTGCCGCATGTGGACGCCTTCCTCGAAGACGGCTACACCAAAGAAGAGATGAAGATGCTCAACGAGGGCAAAAAGATTCTCGGTCTCGACGATTTACGTGTCACTTGCACCTGCGTGCGTGTGCCAGTCTTCCGTGCGCACTCGATCTCGATCAGTGCCGAATTTGAAAAGCCCGTGAGTGTCGAAGCTGCCAAGGCAGCGATTGAAGCCTTTGAAGGTTCCGAACTCGTCGATAATCCAGCGAACTTGGAATATCCAATGCCGATCGATTACTCCGAAGTCGTGCCATGTGGTGTCGGCCGCATCCGTAAGGACAATGTCTTTGAAAACGGACTCGCACTCTGGGTGACCGGTGATCAGCTCTGGAAGGGCGCAGCGCTCAATGCGATTCAGATCGCCGAGTTGCTGCACACGAAGGGCTTGCTCGGCACCGCCAAGTAGTGACGCCGCCTTCGGCTAGTGACGCGCTTTGAGCGGAGTGAGAGTGAAGTGCTTATCAGTGGTGTCCGCGCTTGCGCGAGCCTGCGCATGAACCGTGCCGCTAATCGACAAAGTAGAAGTGTCCTTCCAGTCGCTTGCTTTTCCTTCGTGCTCAAGCGGCAAGTGCCGCTTCTATTTTTACAGCACCTCAAACGCCCGGTTCGCTGCGATGTAGAGCGGGTGCTTCGGTGTTTGGTTGGCGTTTTTCCCGAGGCAGGCAATGTTCAGGTTGGGTAGCTCTCGGAATGTTTCCAGTAATGCCAAACAGGCGTGTTGGCGGTCCATGTGTAGGCCGTGGTTGCCCCAGCCGCCGACGATATCCAAGTGTCCGCCATTGAGCTCGTAGGCTTCGGTGATGGCGGCTCTGATGTGGGCGTCGTTCTCTGGGCCGATGGGGTCTTCGACGGCCATCATGTCCTTCGGATCAGTGGCACGGTAGGCGAAGATATTGAGCATACAAAACTCGTTGGCCCCTAGCCGCCCGCAAAAGGATTTGATGCGCGTGAGGGTTGGGTCGAGTTGGTTTTCGTCGGCGGTGGATGGGTTGAGGCAAATGAAGAGTGCGCGTCGGCGCTCAAAGAGCTCATCCCATTTGTGAAGCAGCGTGTAGCGGTAGCCGCGACACTCGGAAAAGGTGCAATCGTTTTGCATTGTGTCTATTGTGTTCTTGTCGCGTGCTATTTGACTGCATTCGCGGTGATGCACGGCCAATCATCCGTGCGGAATGGGGTGACGGGCAGGCCGTTGTGATCTTGCAGGTTTGCTACTGGATTGTTTGCCCATGCGTAGCGAACGGCGACTGGGTTGAGCACGCCCGCACTGGAGACGAGCACCTTGTTTTTACCGATAATCTTGGCGTCGGCCTTCACGAATACCTGGTCCTCCCCAGCTATGGTGAAACCGAATGGGTGCTTCACATCAAATGTGCGTAGCCCTTGGCTGCTGAGATGATCGAAGGTGAGTGCGATTGCGCTGTCACTGATTTGCATGGATGCGTAGCGCGGGCTTTGCGCGTCGATCTGGTAGCCGTAATCGTTCGCCAGTGCCAGTCGCACAAGGCGGTTGGCGACGGTGGTTTTGTCACGGGGATGGATATCGCGCCCTTCTCCGGCATCGATAATGACGGCTTGTCCGGTGTTCGGCAGGCTGAGTGTCATGGTTTGTGCTTCACGCAGCTCGGCCCAAGCACTGTCACTCGGTTCGGGCACTTCTTCCATGAAATCGGCGAGCTGCACCCAGTAGAACGGGAAGTCGCCTTGTTGCCAAAGGTCGCGCCATGTCGTAATCATTAGTGGGAAGAGGCTTCGGTATTGATAGGCGCGGCCTGAGTTGCTTTCGCCCTGATACCAAATGACGCCGCGGATGCCGTATCCGATGGTTGGATTCAGCACTCCGTTAAATAGATTGCTTGGTCGGTGTTGACCCGTTCGGAAATCTCTGGGCGAGCGTTTGTGGGGCTTTGGTTTGCCAGCGGCTTGCCATGCCTTAAATTCGGCTAGTTTGGTGTTATGCACTTCGTCCGTGTAGGCCGCGACTTTGGCATCCCATGACTCCAGCAGTTCGGTGTAAGTGTCGTCCGCTTCTAGAGCATCACGTGGCACCCATGCTTCGGCTGCTGAGCCACCCCATGCATTATCGATCAATCCGACGGGCACGCCGAGTGCGCTATGGATGCGGCTACCGAATAGATAGCCAACGGCGGAAAAGTTGCTCACTGCTTGAGGCGTGCAAATTCCCCATGCACCCTCGAAGTTGTTTTGTGGTTCTTGTGTGCCGACTTGTGGCACGGAAATGAGGCGGATTTCAGCATGGTTTGCGGCGGCGATTTCGACTGCCCCGTTGTTTGCTTTGTTGAGCGGCCACTGCATGTTGGATTGTCCCGAGCAGATCCAGACTTCACCAACCAGCACGTCGGAAATGGAAACCTGGTTGTTGAGACCTGAGACCTGAAGCACCTTTGGTTCAGCACTCGCATCCATCGGATTCAACTTAACACGCCATGTGCCTTCGGCGGTGGCGGTGGTCGTGTGCGATTGCCCGTCGAAACGGACGGTCACTTTCTCGCCAGCGTCTGCCTGTCCCCATACGGGGTTGGCGTGTTCACGCTGGAGCACCATGTGGTCGCCAAAGATATTAGGGAGTGTGACATCGGCTTCAATCGACGAGATGCCGAGGCTAAGGAGGGATGCTAGGAATAGGGGCGTCTTGAATAACTGCATGTGGGCAGATAAAGGCCTTCCCCCCCGATTGTGAAGGTCAAAGACCGGGCTGCTCCGATTTTGGCTGAGATTACGATTCGCAATCTGCTGCGTTTCAGTGGCAAACAGGTCTTTAACGCGCCCAACTGACTCATCTCCCCAAGGACGATGAACCTCTTTAAAGCCTTTTTCGAGTCGTTCAGTGGATCGGCAAAGGCCCCTTGGGAGCCGTGTCCACACGGAATACATCAGCGCGGAAAAAGGTGATTCGGTAATTCACCGAATTCGCGGTTTTCACGCTGAATTCTTGAGCCTCGGCTTCAGCAGTGAATGTCACAACCGCACACGGTTCAATCACTTGCAGGAAAGTGTAAATAGATTGCCGCTCACGTGAATGCACTGAGGGGAGAGTCTCATCTTGCAATACGCACATGTGCTCGAATGGTTACCTTTCCTGTGGTGTCCTACATGGGGTCTTGTGGGGCGATCTCGACGAGCAATTGCTTGTTTTTAACGAGTTTACCTTCTTCTGCCCTGATGGCTACGATGGTGCCGTCAAACGGCATAATGATGCAATTCTCCATCTTCATCGCTTCGAGGGTGAGCAGTGGGTCGCCTGCCTTGAGCGTTTGGCCGACTTCGGCAATAATCTGGAGCACCGTGCCTGGAATGGCGGCGAGTAGGTGATTTGGGTTGGGCGGACGCCATGCGCGACTCGCTTTCCACCCTTCGGTGATGATCGTGTCGTAAACACCTTCGATGGTGCGCAGTTTGCCGTGTTCGTCGGGTTTGTCTATCATGGGACGGAAGGGAATTGATTACTGTTGATGAAGGAGTGAAGCCAGTTGCCGTCGCTTAAAACGGTGGGACGCCGTGCTTTTTCTCCGGCCAATAAACCTGCTTGTCCCGCGAGACTTGCAGTGCATGGATCAGTCGGTCACGCGTTTCAGTCGGTTCGATGACTTCATCGACGTAGCCTTTGGAGGCTGCGACGTAAGGGTTTGCAAATTTTTCGCGATACTCGGCGATTTTTTCCGCGCGCATGGCTTCGGGATCGACGGAATCTTCAATCTCGCGTCGGAACACGATATTGGCCGCGCCTTCTGGTCCCATGACTGCGATCTCAGCGGTGGGCCATGCGAAGACGAAGTCGGCGCGCATGTGGCGGGAATTCATCGCGATGTAACCACCTCCATACGCCTTGCGGATGATGACGGTAATCTTCGGCACGGAGGCTTCGGAGAATGCGTAAAGCACCTTAGCACCGTGGCGAATCACACCCATGTGCTCTTGATCAATACCGGGTAGGTAACCTGGCATGTCTTCGAAAACAAGTAGTGGAATGCCAAAGCTATCACAATAGCGAATGAAACGGGCCGCCTTGTCGGAGCTGTCACAATCGAGCACCCCGGCGAGCACCTTGGGTTGATTGGCCACGATACCTACGGTTTCACCTTTCATGCGACCAAAGCCAATCACAATGTTAGGCGCAAAATGTTCCATCACCTCAAAGAAGTCGGAGCTATCCACGACCGCACCGATCACATCGCGGATGTCGTAGGGCAGCTTCGGGTTGCTGGGCACGATCTCTTCGATGTCTTTCGAAGGCTTGGGCTCGCACGGTGCGATATGGGGGGACCCCTTCTGGTTGTTGCGCGGAAGCAAGGTGACCAGCTTTTTGATCTGCTCGAAACATTCCAGCTCGTTCTGAGCATAGAAGTGGGCATTGCCCGTGACTTGAGCATGGATTTTCGCCCCGCCAATCTCCTCCATCGTGTAATCTTCGCCCAACACGGTTTTGATCACGCTGGGCCCAGTGATAAACATCTTGGAAATATTTTCGACCACGAACACAAAGTCCGTTAGCGCGGGTGAATATACCGCTCCGCCTGCGCAAGGCCCGAGGATTACGGATAGTTGCGGGATGACGCCTGATGCCATTGTATTGCGGTAAAAGATTTCACCATAACCGGCGAGGGAGTTCACTCCTTCTTGGATACGTGCGCCGCCGGAGTCGTTGATACCGATGATGGGCACGCGGATCTTTAGCGCGTGATCCATGATCTTACAGATCTTGCGCGAGTGCATCAAGCCGAGCGATCCCCCGGCCACTGTAAAGTCTTGTGCGTAAATACAAACGGGAGCCCCGTTGATCGTCCCCGTGCCGATGATCACGCCGTCACCTTGGAGCTTCTTTTTCTCCATATCAAAATCGCGCGCCACATGCTCGACGAACATGTCGTATTCGCGAAAGGAATTGTCGTCGAGAATCGCAATAATACGCTCTCGTGCGTTGAGCTTCCCCATTGCCTTCTGCTTTGCTTGGGCTTTGTCGCCGCCACCCTTCTCGGCAGCTTTCTTCCGATTGCGCAGATCTAGTATAAATTTTTTGAATGACATGGCTTCTTGGTAGCAGGTGTGCTAATATCAGCAACTGCTAAATTGCCGATTGGCCAATAAAAACACCTCTCGGTGTTTAAGAGGATGGGAGGGGCGCCCAAATTAATCTCTCTCCTCGGGGGCAATTCGTTGCGAAATGTGATGTGTGGTGGTTGACCTTCGGCCTGAAAGTGTGCGAATTTTCCGCATGGAACCGAATTATTCAAAATTGGCTAAAGTGTTGACCGGATTCTCGACGAATTTGCAAAAGGGGGAGCGTGTCTTAATTGATGCATTTGATATCCCTCAGGCGATGGTGGTCGCTTTGGTGCGCGCCGTGCGTGAACTCGGGGCGATTCCGTTTGTGAACCTACAGGATGCGCGTATTAGCCGAGAACTCGTCAACGCGATCGATGCCGAGCAGTTTGAAACACAGGCAGCTTGGGAGCTGGCACGTATGCAGAAAATGGATGCTTACATCGCGGTGCGTGGTTCGGATAATATTTTTGAAATGTCGGACGTCGATCCCGCGAAGGTTTCTCGTGTGATGAAGGCGATGAAGGCGGTGCTCGATTACCGTGTGAATAAAACGAAGTGGGTGATTCTCCGCTGGCCGACACCTGCGATGGCGCAACAGGCGATGATGAGCACGGAGAGCTTTGAAGATTTCTTCTTCCGCGTATGCACGCAGGACTATTCTCGCATGGTGGAGGGGATGCAGGCACTGGAGACGTTGATGACCAACACGGATCAGGTGCACCTCAAGGGGCCGGGTTTGGATCTGCGCTTTTCGATTAAAGGGATTGGAGCGGTTGCTTGTGGCGGCTCGCATAACATTCCCGATGGTGAGGTCTTCTCTTGCCCGGTGAAAGATTCCGTCGAAGGGGAGGTCACTTTCAATGCACCGACCATTTATCAAGGCGTATCCTTTGACCGGATACATCTTAAATTTGAAAAGGGTAAGGTCGTGCACGCTGACGGATCGAATGCGGAGCGTTTGAACGAGATCCTCGATACGGATGCTGGCGCACGCTACATCGGTGAATTTGCGATTGGTTTTAATCCACATATTCTGGAGCCGATGCGTGACATTCTCTTTGATGAGAAAATCGCGGGCTCCTTTCACTTTACGCCGGGCCAGGCCTACGAAGAGGCGGATAATGGCAATCGCTCGCAAGTGCATTGGGACATGGTGCAGATTCAACGCCCCGAGTATGGCGGCGGTGAGATCTGGTTTGATGGTGAGCTGATCCGTAAGGATGGCTTGTTTGTCAGAGACGACCTCAAGAAGCTCAATCCTGAGTATCTGTTGAATGGTTAATGGCTGATGGCGAATGGTTTACTCCTAATTTTTAATTCCTAATTGTTCCTTCAGTCGCCCAAAGGGCACCCACTTCAATCACCCCTCCGGGGCAAATCGTTCCGATTCACCATCTCCGCGCTGCTCGCGCTGCGTCTAAATTTTCAATTCATCCTCGTGCATCCTCCAATTACTCCCAAAACTGCTGATTTCATTCATCGTCTGCCGAAGACGGAAACGCACCTACACATTGAAGGCGCGTTGCCGTATCAGTTGTTGCAGGACTTAGACCCTGAGCAATTCAGCGAGCAGCAGGCGTGTTGGGCACAGGATTTTAAGTGGAAGTGTTTTGAGGATTTTGAGCACCATTTGATCGAGCATGCGATGCAGTGGTTTACCACGCCGGAGCGTTATTACGAGGCGGCGAAGGTCATCTTCGAAGGGCAGCTCGCGCGGAATGTACGCTATGTGGAGACTTCGTTTCATGCCGGGATGATTCAGTTTATTGATATTCCCGGGCCGGAGATCTTGGCGGCGATTCGAAGTGCGGTGCCTGCGGGCATGGAAGTGCGCGTTTTCATGGGCATGGCGCGGAATTCTTATAATGAGGTGTTGGCGCCGGTGTTGGAGGAGTGTGTGCATTGGGACGGCCTCGCGGGGCTCGATCTGCATGGCGTCGAGTATTTACCTCTGGAGGATTGGACGCCAAAGCTGTGGGCGAAGGCTCGCGATGCAGGATTAGAGATGAAAGCCCATGCGGGTGAATTTGGCCCTGCCGAGAACGTGCGTGAGGCGATTGAAGTGCTGGACGTGCGTCGTATCCAACACGGTGTGCGCGCGATCGAAGACGATGTGGTGGTCGATCTAGCCATTGAGACCAGCACAACTTTTGACGTCTGCCCAATCAGTAATGTGAAGCTCAACGTGGTGAAGGAACTCGAGGAGCACCCCATTCGTCAACTCGTGGATCGTGGCTTACGCTGCACCATCAGCACCGATGATCCGTTCTCGTTCGGTAACAATATTGAAGATGAATATGCGGCATTGAGCGCGGGCTTACAGTTTAGTCATGCCGAACTCGCGCAGCTTGCCAAAAATGGATTTGAGGTCGCGTTAGTCGATGAGGCCACGCGTGCCCAGTGGATCGCCGAAGTCGATGCAGTCGCTGCCGAGTAGCTGTAAGAGAGCATGCAGGAATGTCATCTCACATAAGTCGGGGACGTGTGAAGTTCGCACGAATCAGCTCCTTCCCTTACCAAGGGAAGGTGGATCGCGACTTGTCCGCCGTAGCTCGAAGAGCGAAGGAGGAAGCGAGACGGAAGGGTTCTCCGCAGCGCCTGAGCGATATTTAGCAGCTTGGCACAAATAACTGTGAAACCCCCTCCGTCTCGGCAGACCGAGCCACCTCCCCTTGGCAGCCGTCTTCGCTCTAAGCGAGCTACGCC
>Ga0209533_1003365_pt1 | contig 14187 bp, 11 predicted proteins | sample COG_04_FD_184748 | JGI IMG/M metagenome (GOLD analysis project Ga0209533, IMG submission 184748) | Pelagic Microbial community sample from North Sea - COGITO 998_met_04 (SPAdes) (version 2) | ecosystem: Environmental > Aquatic > Marine > Neritic zone/Coastal water | place: Helgoland, sampling... | reverse complement strand
CGCCACCCTGTGAGTAGAAGGCCACATAAGTCTCTTCGTACTTAAATGCTTTAACAGTTGTAGGGGAGAAATCAGCATTCCACTGCTTAGGTGTGACAAGCCCTTCAGTTACGATTCGGGCTTCACCGCCCGATACAGCTACGAGCCCGTCAGGTCCTGCGTACAAAACGTACGAACCCATGTCTACGACGCTGTCTTTGTTTACACACGCCTGCGCTATATCTAGCTTCGATGCAGACATTGCTGACGGATCTGAACCCACTACAAAGTAAGTCGAATCATTAGTGAGGCATACAAGTCCGCTACCAGTTGTAGCGATAGCGATTATCTCTTCATCTAAAGTTATCCGATAAGCAATCGGCCACGCGTGCGGCAAATAAGACTCGCTGATACACAACCGCTTGCCGCTGAACCCCGCGAACATGCCATTGGCTAGTGCGGTTAAACCCTGTAGAGGTCCACTAGGGTAGAGGGTACTATCATCGTCAGGTGGGCCAATCCAAGTACCACTGGGTAGAACCTCACCTAGCTCATGCGAAGACAGCGTGTCTGTGAAAGTCGTGGCCGTAAAGTTAACTTCGCCGACGAACTGAAACGTGGTGTTAGTCGAACCAGAGTTCGATCGGTATATACGTTTCTTAGCGCCTGTAGAGAAGAAGTAATCCCCGCTCGGCTGATCACCAGTAGGCATTGTGATGTCTACATTTTCAGCATCTGTCAGTTCCGTTACTGCAGTTGCAGGGCTCGGTGGCCCCTCTTCTCCGAGAGATGTAACAAACGTATACACGTAAGACACGTCGTTCGGCGTTTGCGTATCATCAGCGGTGCCTGTCTTGGTACGCTGAGGTGCGTTAGGCGGGGCTGGAACGCCGAGCCTGTAGCTTACCGCGGGGTAAGTACCGCCGCTAATCATGCTAGTTGCAGTACCAACTCGTGGGTAATCTTCGCCGCTCCAATACAACCGACCTTGTGTGTCGTCGGGTATCGGGCCTTCCACAACGCTGACGTTCGCGTCATCCCACTGAAACCAGTTGTTGTTTTTGTCTAAATAAATCGACTTCCGTGCAGGACCAGTAAGGGTCTCTACAACGCTATTTGTATTGAGCAGGCCAACTTGCCCAGAAGCGAAATCAGCATTTTTCGCACGCACAGCAAATTGTTCAGCGAGAAGTTTAGAGCTAACCGCCGGAACCATACCTTTGAATTGCTGTACCTTGAAATACGCCATAATTGTGAGCTCATCTTTTTACTATTATATTAGCATGGCTAATAATGTGCCACTCATTAATAACACCAAAGGACCGGTGTGGTCTTGCGGATATCGACGTGGACAAAGGTCTTAGCGACCCCCACGGACATACCCATAGCCAGGGCATGATTAACAATAGCTCGTCGCTGGACGCCACCGCTTACGGCTATGTCTGCGGCAATTCCCTGGGCGTGTGTGCCAGGCTTAGCTTTCGCTTTTTCAATACTGTGAAGCTCTGGGTCGCGATAACCCGAGGTCACATGGAAGGGGAATCCGCAGGCGGCTCTGAGCTGGTCTAAACTATGTATAAACTGCTCCGACATGCGGTTGTTTCCGGTCTCTTGGCAGTTGAAGTCTTCTATCTTGAAGTACTTAAAATCAGTCATGTTAATCCCTAAACAAGTAAGCGATGTATCCGAGCGCCGCGGTCCACACGGACGCAAGCAACGCAGTGCCGAACTTAGCCGTATTAGCATTAGACGCAGCAAGCTCAGCTACCTCCTCTAGTTTTTTCTCACCCTCATCTAACCGGAACTCGTGACGCTTCAATCGCGCATCTGCACCAACTAGCTTTTCCTCGACTCGTGCCACGTTTGTTAGTACTTCGGTCAGCTTGTCGATCTTTACTTCAAGACGATCAAACCGGCGATTTGTTTCTGGGTCGGTCACTTGCGCATCCCCATAAGTTTTGATGCGCCCTTGATTCCAAATGAACTCGAGATCGCGATAAATAGAAGGTATTGATACCACTCGGGCAATTCGTTCAATGTCTGAAAAGCCTGCTTCGTACGGTCAACAACAGACATATCATTAGCTACGATTGCATACCCAATCATAAATATTGGTATAGCTAATATTATAGTCCAAAACTCATCTTTAAGTGAGTTGTTAGAGGCATCCGCCATCTTGGCTTCCCAGTCAGCGTCGTTCTGAATCACGTTCATCTTGGCTGCGTGTTTAGCCTGTTTCTCTTCGGCCTTGTTGCTCAGGTAGGTTTTGCCCAAATCTGCGACGGGGCCGAGTAATGCTGTGAATATGCTCATAGTATTGCCTTCACTATTTGTGGACCGAACGCAGCTATACCTGCAGCAGCGCCAACAGCGCCTGCCGGTTGCGTAATCCTGTCAGTTACTGGTGTATCGAACCTTGGGAAGTCTCCAATAATCTTTTCTACAGACTCTGCTGTTGGCCCGAGCAGTGTTGCTATACCCGAGTTGCCCCAGTCCGAAGATCTTTGCGCTGAATACAACAAAGATATCGGGCCGTTCAATCCTGCACGATCCCAGATCTCAGTCATATAAGTACCCCAGTCCATACGATCAGACCGAAGATACTTAGTGCTGCCATCGATACCAGGTATTGCATAGCTCAACGCGACCTTCGCATACTCACGTAATTCAAGTCCCATTGCAGCGAGCGGCAGGAATGCGGCGGCTGTGAGGAACATTACTGGTACAAGGGCTGATATTAAGTTGCGATCTTCGGCAAGCCTGGTCATAAACTCTCGCTCCAACCCACCTAAAATGGTCTTGTTAAACGAGTAGATGAAAGACTTCAGCTGCCAAATAAGTGCGTATCTAGGATCATTCGCCCATATAGGTCGTTCAGCTGCATTAGGTCTAAGTACTGAGCTCTCTACGAATCTGACTAAGGCTTCTTTAACTGCCTTCCCATCTTCAGTACCTAAGTCAAAGTCGCTGGCTTCCCAGGCTTTCACTTGTTCAGCAGTTAGACCTAACTGCTTTAGGTAACGCTCTGATCTTTTAGTAGGGTGATTTGCATGCTCAAGAATAAATTGCCTAGCCATACCAGACGCAAACTGCCGCGACAGTGTGGTCAGGAAATCTAAACCAATGTACTTAAAGTACTTCTCAGTAGCTTCTCGCACCGAGGGGTCTAGTAGCTCACCGTCTGCTTGTGACATCCACGCTGTCGCTGCCGCTTCAGACATAGTCACACCAATATCGTTAGCAAGCCGCTCTGCTTCGCCCCTATCTTTAATCATCGACATAACTTGCTTGCCGAACATGTTGAACCCGTTGAACTCTCGGGTATTAACTATCGGCCCTGCGAAGTCAGGAATAGATGCAAAGAAAGCAAAAGGCAGAATTGTCACAGTCTGGATTAGCTGAGCATAGCTGTTCATCTTCCGCCAGAACGGTTCCATCGGCGTTATGTTGCCAAGATACGCATTTGTAATTGAGAGAAGAATCTCTTGCTCGCGAGCATTCATCTGCTGCATAGCATCAGCGAGTTTGCTCGTACCGTCTTCACGCTTAGTGTGCTTGTTCCACTCGACCCGCTTTGTCACGCGATCGATGTAGGACAGCAGGGCGACTTCGGGCGGCAATACATAACCTAGCTCACGTAAACGTTCAGGCGAGATATCCTTCGTCAGAATCAGCGCTTTCTCTGCATCCTGTGCCGGTTCAAACACGTCTTCCGGCTTTATATCTACATCGCCCTGGTCGTTAAGAATCGCTGCCTGATACTTCTCCAAACGAGATAGCGCCGCTCTAACTTTCTTAGCATCCGCTTCTGGATCTTTCGATAGTATCTCTTGAATTAAGGGTTCAGGATTCGCAGCCACTTCAGCTAGATCAAGGACTCTCGGGAAGTAGTTCTCGATAAAACCGATATCGCTGTTGGACGGGGCTATGTACTCAGTGTGCATGCGCTCCAAGAACTTACGGACTTCTTGGGCTTTCGGTGAAAGCTCTGTCGTAGGTCTACCTGACTCAGCTTCTGCAAGAAGCCTCTGGGTGACTTCGTTATCCCAGTCCGTGCCTATGATGTCGAACAAGTCCGCGCGCATCTTATCTCGGACAAGCTGTCGCTGTTTAACAAACCCAAGCCCTGCCTTGGTATTCGACGGTACGTAAAACATATCCGCGACTGTTCCAGTAGGGTCTATGAGTCGTAGTACGGTGTCCGCGCTCAGTACGAACTTTAGGGATTCCATAAGAGATGGGTGCTTACGAGCGAAGTCTTTACCAAGGGACCTAAAGAACTTGGCCCATTTCGCTGCAGCCTGCTTCGTACCAACTATCGTGTCTATCTCTTCACGAACAGCCTTCGCTGTAGCTTTCTGCTCAAAAGGTACTCCGGACGGTATATCCAGCTCGATTGAACCCAGGGCAGTACGGTAGGAAACCTTACCATCTGCGGTTTGCGTGGCACCTGCGGGTAGCTCAACAGCTACCGCGTTGCGGCGCTCTGTAACTTCGCCCATATACTCAGAGAACGTCTCATCTAGTTTGCCCTGGCGGCGCATTAACGGGTGATTGCTAAGCGCTTTCCAAAGCTTTTTAAACTCGCGTACTAGCTTCTTAAAGTGTGCGTCGACAACTCCGCGGCTCTTCTTCGACGCGTCTTTCTCCATATCAACTCTGGTCCAAGCTGCTACCTGGTCCGCATACCACTCTTCAAAACCAACTTCGTTCCATTGCTTGATTGGCTTGCCTTCATCGTTCGCCTTCTGGCGATCCGCTTCAAACGCCTTCCACATACGACCGTATAAAGCTTTGTTCTCAAAAAGGGCGTCAAGATCTTGTTTATACAGCGCGTGCCCGAGCTCATGCGCTAGCACCATAGCTAACCCAGCTTCGTTCACGTTATGTAAGTCATCAATGGTAACGATTGAGCCGCCTTTATATGCTTTATGAGAACCACGTATCGTGTTCCCTTTAGGCAAGGACTGTCGCAAATGGGTCGCTATCTCTCGAGCAACCATTAGATCAGTGGTGAATGGTTTGACTACAGTAAACGCCGAGCCCATAACGATGTCTTCACCGATGATAGTGGCGTCGGTCTGAGTAGCTACCCAGTCAGCTGCTCGCTTTGTCAAAAGCTTCTTACTCACTAAGCCCTGGATAAACTCACCTACAGCTTTTGTGTCGCCAAGGTCCAAACCATCTAATTGCTTTAGAGCAATCTTCCCGTTAGCGCTGGTTTTCTTCAGTATTAGAGAACGCAGATCTTTCCTTATTGCTGCGTCAAATTCTTTAATGCTGACCACGGCAATCGGCGTCTTAAAACCTACAGCTCTGTGCAACCGCTGCGCTATTTCTGCCATCATCTTGTTGCCCATACCGAATGGGAACGTAATGCTGTTGTTGAATTTAACAGTTGGCGCGGGACGCGCTGGGCCAGTAGAAGGTCCACCACCTCGAGGGCGATTCTGAGAGGTATTAACTCCGTCTCTGACCTCTTCTATATTGAGACGCGACAGTGGTGCGCCGTCAAATGTACGCGCTGAGTTCTCTGCGATCTCATCAGTGTTGGTAATCGGGTCCGCCTGCTGACGTCTCTCCATCGCTTCTTCAACTGTTACATCTTCAGTCTGGCTAGCGTCTGGATACTCAACAACAGTCACATCGCTCTGTAGCCCAGCAAACAAGTCTGTCTGTGTACTATCAGGATCAGTGCGCTCCCGCCCAAGCTCATTTCCCTCAACGTCTCTGAGTATGGTTTCTTGTCGGGTTTCTACATCATTCGGAACATCGACTTCGACTGTGTTCTCAACAGCTGCGCCTGGGACATACGGCTTTAATAGCGTATCCAGGGATACAGGCTTTTTACTGTTAAAACCCGCGGTGATTTTCTTAAAGCCATCAGGCAATTCTTTACGTGGGTTCTCTATAGTCTCTAGTAGAGTTTGAACAGGTACTCCCTGAACCTCTACTTCATACTCTGCCAACGCTAGTTGACCTAGCATGGCCAGCAGCCCTTGGCGTTGTGACGCTATGGTGCCGCCTTCTGTAAATGAGCCTGTATTTGCTTCGTTAAGGCGTCGGCCTGCGTTAGTCAGGTCAACGAGGTTGACTGACGTAAACGTATCAGAACCAGGCGCTTTCACTTGGACGTTACGGAACTTACTCTTAGCTGCCTGAGCAATTGATTTTTCTAGGAACTCACCAATAGAGACTTCTGACTCTTCTTTTGTTGCGGGGTCTATTAGTCGAATCTTCTGAGTATCAGGAGTTGTCTCGATATCAATACGATATGAACCATCAGTATTAATTTTTACATCAACAACTTCATCAGTGTTTGTTTTCTGCAGCTTCGTGGCAGTCTTGAGTAACGATTGAGACATCCGTTGATAGAAAGGGGTGCTCCATTCAGTTTCACCAAACACCGCTTCATATTCAGTGCGAGCAGTGTCTATTCCCTCAAACGAATTATCATCAACACCTTGGTACTCAGTAGTAGCTTTGCCGCCTTTGTTAAACGTATAAGTGCGGACTTCTGGCGTGAACTCATTAGTGCTATCTACATTGGCATCACCGTCTTCTAACGGATCAGCCTCATCCATAAACTGCACATCTGGGTTTGCGCGCTGCTGCCGGTCTATCTGCGCTTCTTCTGGTGACAGTTGTTCAACGCGTCCGCCCGTAGGCGCTATCTTTTCAGCTGCAGCGATTGCTTCTGGCAACCCTTCAGCTGTCGCAGTTTGTTCAGATACGATGTCGTTTTGTTTGTCATATGCGCGTACTACAACGCTATCGTTGACGCTTTTTACTGAGCTATAACCTAGTGCGGCAGCAAGCACGGCATCTGACGCATTGCCCGCTAATACTTCTTCAGCTAGATCGTATGTCTTAGAAACAAGCGTTCCGCGGCCTGGAACAAAAACACTATATGCCTCTTTACCATTAACAGTAATTGGCTTGATCTTGCCTCGGCGCACTGCGAACCTTTTGTCAGGTTCTGTGCCAGAGACCCACACAGCTTCTTTGCTGCTCGAGTCATCCAGCATTGCGTCAATCTGTGCAGAGATGTCACGGTCTGACTCTGGGGTAGTTTGTCCAGGTTCAACATCACCTACTACGTCTTCCGCAACGGTTCTAGCAGTGACCATCTCTTTGAGCTGGTCCATCATCTCCATTGACTTATCAACTACAGCTGCGGCTTTGTCGGGGGCATTTTTGAGAACGTCCGAGTTAACTGCACTACCTACAACTGAGCCTGCGCCAGCAATCGCGCCACCACCAAAGAAGCCAGTGAAGGCCGCTTGTTGCAGTCGCAGCTTGGCATCAGCGTCAGAGTAAGTTGGGTCAAGGTCTTGACGGTTTGCAACAGCAATACCTTCTTGTATGACCTCAGCAGTCCCCTCAGTTGCACCACCTTGCGCAAAGTCTTTTGCATACTTCGCCCAGATAGACTGTTTTGATCCAGCTTTTTTTGTAGCCATGCTGGCCAGCATTTTCGCCAGGCCAAGCTCACCCAACACGCCTACAGCGGCCTGCGGTACAGCAACTGCGCCAGCTCTCAAGACTGTCCCGCGATCTAGGGCTTCACCTGCCTCTAGTGCTTCGTTTATGTTTCCACCAGTGAGCGGTGCATATTCTGCGGCGTATCCGCCAGCTATTCCGCCTTTTACTATGTCCCCTCTTTTACGTTTTGCATACGCTTCACGGAGTGCTTCATATCCACCCTGAGCGATTCTCTTTTGCGTAGCGTCAGCTGTGCCGTTGGCGGTCGCCTCAGCTGCTTCTTGGATGAGTCTTTTGGATAAGTGTTTAGCAGTCTGCCCCGATGCGGAGCGAAGACCAACAGCAGCAACAGCGCCCGCACCTGCGGAGCCGATAGAGCTTATTGCACTAGGAAGTATCTGGCCTGTGCCTGATGCGACCTGGGTTAGAAAGCCATCAAACGTAGGGTTCTCGAGGAAATCACCAAAGGTTTCTATCTGCTCCATCGGCAAGGCGGCAAGTTGCTCAAGAGCACGAGCGTCTTTGACGCTTTCAGCTGCGCCTTTCTCATCGCCAATGAGTACTTGCGCCCCTGCCTTGAAGTACTCTAAATCAGACGATAGACCCTTCGCACCAGACTTAACGCCTGCTACAAAAGTATCAATTAGCCCATCTGGACCAACGGCTTCTGTCTTAGTATTAAGGGCGTCTGCAAACTGTGAGGCGTCCTTCTCTTCACCGAAAACAAGCTCGTTAAATAGATCTGTTTCAGCCAAGGTCTAGCCTCCATTGATTTGAGCAGCTAGCTTGAGTAGCTTCGCGACATTTGCGTCGGTATCCATGAGTAGGGATAGAGGGACGGGCTTACCCGCTTGGCCGCCTGGAGGCGCGTAGACAATAGTATTGTCATCGCCCATACGAACAAACTCTAGGTTAAAGTCGCTAACCTGCCCAAGGTCTACGTCATCATTGAACAGCCCCGTGAACTTCTCCCAAGCGCCTACTTTGACAGCGTTACCCTGTAGGATCGTGCTTAACGCAGGGTTGATTGCGCTAAGTAGTTCGCGCTTTGCTGCTGGGCTTTTTGCTTGCTTTAGCTTTCGAAACATTCCTGGTAGCGATCGTGAGACAGCAGTGGCTTGCTCTTTACTGGGCTCTTGACCAGTAATTAGGGTTTGGAATTTTTCGGTGTAATCCTCTGCATCAGCCTGAGCTTTTTTAAGTTCCGTAGCCTCGACCTTCGCAGTAGCAACGGCAGCAGCGGATTTGACATTAGCCTCACGTGTAAGTGCTCTCTCGTCCATCACGTTTTGTTGGGCCACGCCGACTTTAGTATCACCACGCACGGCGAGGTTAGTTAATTCCTGCGCCCGAGCTACGCGCTCTGCTGGTGTGCCAGGACTAAAAGAGGCCGCTGTCCAAATAGCTGCAAGAGCCTCATCGGAAGGTAGTGTGCCATTTGCAATACCTTCTCTGAATTTCGCATCAGTAACGAGCCCTTTTTCTTTTAAGAACTGCACCATATCCATACGCTGCTCTTGAGTAGGCTGCTTGGTCTGGTCAGTAATTGCCGCAATGACGCTTTCTCGAGTAAGTTCAAACGGGGGCGGCTGGATAGATGACAGCATATTTTTAGGGTCGACCTGTCCGCCGTCGGTATCAACACCGTACTGCCGGAAGAACTCAGCAGGTTTTAGCTCATCAAACTTCGCTTTAATGGCGGGGTTAGCAAACATCTTAATGGCAAGGTCATTTGTATTCTCGTCATACCACTTCTCAGCAGCGGTATTCAGTTTGTAATCTTCTTCAGATTGGTTGTCCATAAAACCGGACGCACCGCCTGCGCTGCGTATGTCGCTAGTTGTTCTTCGAATCTCTTGCATCAGGTCATATTCACCTGTGCGCGTCATACCAAGCATATCCATACGCTGCTGCGTAGCTGGACCTACCGCTCTGTCGCCCATTGGGTTAATCGTTCTGTCTAGTTGGCTACGGTCTGCGTCTTTATCGGTGGCTTGTGCTTCCTCTAGCGCGGCTGGGTCACCTCCTTGATCTTTGTAGATCTCGAGGAGCTCGTCCATAGATGCGTTGTTTACTATGCCCAGATAGGCCCTTGTTGCCTCTGCGGAGTTTGCGTACTGACTCGTATTTTCTGCTATTAGGTTGTCGCGTAGCTTTTGCTCTTCACGCCTTTGTTCCTGTGCGGCGGTCAGACCGCCCATTCTCACGAGTGAACTTTGATAGACAGAGGACTTGTCGCCACCGTTGTTTAGCGCTGACACAAGTTCGTTATTTAAGAGTTTGCTGAACTGCTCATGGCTCTGCATGAGAACTGTATCTGTATCGGCATTAGTGCCGCCAACAGTAGGGGTTAGTTCTTCACCCGTCTCAGCGTTTGCAATACGCGGTATAACCGCCGTGTCAGTAACAGTAAAACCTATAACGTCGATCTCAACGCGCTCGCCGTCAATGACAGCGAACTGATATTTTTTGTGGCGGTCGAGCATGTCTTGAACTAATTCTGGTCGCTCTTGTGCTAATGCAACAGGATCGTTGATCGTAGTGGGATCACCTAACCCGTAACTTTTTGTCGTGGCTAACTGGCCTAGAAGCTGCTGGTTGTAGTTCTGTATCCGGCGCTCGCCTTCTTTCTGAGCCTCGATATCAGATGTTTGCTGATATCGCCGGTCCTGGTTGCCCTGGCGGGTATCTGTATTAACTGCGCGCTGCTCTGCGGCTGCGGCTCTTTTTTCTAAAATGGGTCGTTGGCCGATAGTGTGCTCAGACGTCTCTACTGCACGCGCTTCTTGTGCTGCTGCGCGATCCTCCGCATTCTCTAACCGGTTTGACTGTTTTAAAAACTCTGCTTCGTTACGCTCTCGAAGTGACTTCTCATATTCAGATAGCTCCGCTGCGCGTCCTTCTTGATCCTCGGCACGCTGGTTTTGATCCTCGGCTCGTCTGTTCTGATCTTCTACTAGCCGTCGACGCTGCGCGCCATCCATCATGCCTTGGAAGCCTGCTGCTGCCGAGCTCATGCCACCTGCGAACGAAGAAATATCTATAGCCATTTCGTAACCTCTATAAGAAAGCTACAGCCATAATGGCGGCGCTTCCTAAACTTCCAATTGTGGAATATGTGTTTGCTTTTGACTGCGCTTTTGCTGATGCGTATGCGTTATCTAGCGCCTTCTTGTTACTAGCGGCTGACGTCATGCCTTGCATAGATCGCTGATACACCCCTTGCCCAATATCAACAATCTTTCCGAGCATGTCTTGATTCAGATCACGCTGAGCGAGACGTGCGTCTTGAAGCGACTGGATGCCGCCAAGCGTCGTGTCTCTTTGGAAAGACTTCTGCTGCTGTTGCATTTGTGCGGGTGTTAGATTCGCGCCATACCTTGATCGGTTACGATCGACAACTCCGCTCGCAAGAGTAGACGCCATTTGAGAGTCAGTGCGTGCATCATCGATGAGGCTAGTATCGTTGCTGGCGCGATCCAGCATATCTCGCTCAAACTGTGCGTAGTCCCGCTCATAGGCTTGTGCGTCGGCGCGAGTCATATACGCTAAGACAGCATCTGGGTCAGATACATTTGGGGCACCATAACCGTATGCTCCAACCTGACTGCGCTCGTTGTTAGTGCCTAAGTCGGAAAAACCCATACCGCTGTTGCCGCCAGTGCCGCGGCCTGTACGCGTCTGATTAACGCGAGTACCTGTTGGTTCCTCAGCGTCCTGCGGGATCAGCTGATCAGGTTCAATCACCCCAAGGATGCTTGTTTGGTTTGTCATTAGCCTTTACCTTGAGAATTGAGATTATCAACGAAGCCGCTTACGAACTGGGAGCCTTTACCGGTTCCAAATGCTCCAAGTTCATTGGCTGTCGACAGTCCAGCCATAGCTAACTTCCCAGTCATAGCGCTTCTTGCAGAGTCCACTGTTTGTTTATTTTCGATCTGTTTGAGGCGCTGATTGGTGTCCATTTTCGCAAGTGCTGCTAACCCTTGGTTAGCTACACCTGCTTGGCCTTGGCGAGTAGCAAGAATGCTGGTTTCTAAATCGTTCTGATATTTTTTACCCTTCGCACCGGCGTCGCCTAGCTGCCCAGACAGCGCTGACCCTATAAGCCCCGCATTGTCTGTTTTGTTAGCGGCGACGTAGCTGGGTGCGGAAATCTTCTGCATTGTGTCTGCATTAGCACGCCCCTTGAGAGTTGCAGTTACATCACCTGACGCAGCTTTGTCTTTCAGCTCTAACAACTTTGGGTTGTAAAGATTTTGAAACTTTTGCCAGTCTTTCAGGTTCTGAGAAGCGAGAGCCTTGTCAGACGCTGTCGCCTCATAGTCTTGTTTTTTTGGTTTACTGCCCATAAACATCTCTCGTATAAACAATGGTGTCGAGCTGCCAACCTTGAGACAGGATGTAGTCTTTTAGCTCAGGTACTGCAGATCTAACTTCTAACTTTGAGAACCCGCCTAATTTGGCTTGTTCCCTGAAAAATTCTTGATGTTCAGCTACCAGGTTATTCCCGCGTTCCTTCGCCCAAGCAAGCCAGATCAACATTGTCCGCTTGCCAGTAAATATGTCTGTCTCACCGGTAGTGACAACCAACCCCTCGTCAGTTGTCCAAAGTGTTGCCTGGTTCTGTGCGCAAGCTAGGAAAACGTCGGCGGCTGTAAAAGTCAGCTGCGGGGTTTCCGATAAAATTTCGTCTATCGCGGGGACTACCCAATCTAGGTTGTCCTCGATAGGTGTCTCGACAGGGCTATCCGCCTTGACCATATCTACCGCGCCTAGTTCGCCATGCACCTGCAACTCCGCCATAATTGACCTTCCTAGCTATTGGTCGGTTGGGTTTCATTAATAATTTCGCTTCCTCGCAGCCCTGCATGAATAGCTTTTGATACACCGAGGCCGCCGTTAGATCTGACCAGTCTTTATTAGGGATTCTCAGAAGTCGCTGTATTGCGCCGTTCACAATGGCGTCTTTGAAGGGCAGCATTGCGTCGTCGGGGCCTGAAGTAGTACTTTTTGTAGGCTTGGTTACTACGCGTACACTCAGATTATGATCGGTTGTCTCAGGAGAGGGCCAAACGACGATTTCCATCGGATTAAGGCCCGTTGTAAAATAATACTGAGGGTCACCAGTCTGACCATCAACACTCCAACCAGGCACGCGGTCGTTCAGTAGCGCCTCAGTTACAGGCTCAATCTCTTTACCTTTGTAAGTCGCCCACAAAACCTTGTGGATGTACGAAGTGCCTGCAGGAATAGAGTAAGTATTTTGACCCACCGTCGTACTAATGTTTTTTGTAGCCTGGGAGACTTCTGATCTCTCTGCAAATTCGACAACTGAGCTACGCAAAGCGTTCTCAATAGAGAGCTCAGGACAGTTACCAACAACTACTGCGACATCTGGTATGTAATCCGAAAATTGGATTGCCATGCATTACCCCATTTGTGGTTGCTGTCTGCGTTCCATATTTGGATTAGTAATCGCGTCTATCTGACCTTTACCAGTCACTGAAGCTGTAAATAGCTGGTAGTGGCTGCTAGCACGCTGAGCATTACCAGCGAACTCTGCATCTTTCATGTAAGCCATATACAAAACATAGTTCATGATTGCGTTAGCGAAGATATCGGGGATAGATAGGTCGTCGTTTTGTGCAACAGCAGTTGGGTTAGCTGAGTAAATGATCTCCAAGTACGCACTACCAGACACGCCTGGATACACGTAAAAATTACGTGGATTGGCCTCGTCATAAATGTAGTGCTTCACTAAAGCGGTATGCGCTGCGTCACCACCTACTGACGGATCGTGCCAGTCTGGAGTCTGTGCATCCAAGACCTCTCTATCTACCAAACGGACAGCTCTACGACCCGCGCCGCCGCTATCGGCAGACATGTTGCGCACAGCTTTTAATAACCGATTACCGCCGCTAGGGATTGACTGCTTAGTACCAGCTACAAGAGTAATGGTATCGTTTGCTGCTGATGCGTCTGGTTTTAACAGCGCGATCTCGCGTTGGGCATCGTTGATCCACAGTACTAGCTCACCTACTACGGGCCATCTAACGCCGGTTGTGTCTTGAAGCACGGTCTGTGCTCTGTCGATTACGCTTTGTACTGTGACTGCCATTGTGTTTTACCTATGAGTTAAGTATTGATTCCCAGGCTGCTTCCCGCTCGTCAGTAGTGACAGTACGCCCTATGGCTTTGTTCACTGCTGCGGCCTTTGGGTAGCCATCTGCTTTAAAATTCTTGGGGTCACCTTCGTCCATCATTTTCTCTAATAGCGTCACTAAATCTGACGTTACTTCCGGTGCCGCTTCTACTACTTCTTCGAACACTGCTTCTTCAGCATTTTGCTCTTCGACATATTTGTCGTTGTATTCTTTTGCGCCCATCTGAATGGCAAGTAAGCCAATCTCATCGGCGATTGTTCGAGGTACACCTGGTTCAAAAAGGACCACTGTGCCGCCGGTGGTGCACACTCGTAGTGCTTCACTACTTACAATCTTCATGATTAATTCCTATAAAAAAGAAAGCCCCCTCCGAAGAGGGGGCGATTGTCTTACTGTGCGGAGTCTAGAGCGATGATGCCGAAGTCCTGTACAGAGCCACTGATGTCGCTGTTGTACTTAGGCTTACGGAGACCAAAGATCTTGCCTACGCTGATACCAGACTGGTTGCCATAGTCGAAAGTATCTTCAACCATTTCAGGCAGGCCGATGTCAGCCA
>Ga0209533_1003355_pt1 | contig 14210 bp, 16 predicted proteins | sample COG_04_FD_184748 | JGI IMG/M metagenome (GOLD analysis project Ga0209533, IMG submission 184748) | Pelagic Microbial community sample from North Sea - COGITO 998_met_04 (SPAdes) (version 2) | ecosystem: Environmental > Aquatic > Marine > Neritic zone/Coastal water | place: Helgoland, sampling... | reverse complement strand
CTAAGACCATGCTTATCTCTGAGTAATTCCCACATAGCCTGACAAGTGAGCCGAAGCCTTTCTATATCCTCAACAGGTATCACTCTATTTTGAGCTGGAATTATACTATCAAAACTAGGCAGTTGGTGGTTTGCGGCACCAGCACTCGAGACACTAGGTGAATAAGGCTCTGTTAAGGCTCTGCGTTGCTGGGCTTCTTGCGCTTTTTGCGCTTCGAGTGCACGCTTTTGCTGCTCTTTGATATAATCACTACTAGAGCTAGCCTTATTATCTATATCGTAAAAACTCTCTTTGTATTTATCCTTATCTGAACCACCCCACAAAAAATCATGTATATTCATAACTACTATTGAACTATTTTTTTAATGAAAAGTGAAGAGCACAATTAAACCAATCAAATAAAAAGAGTAGTTTTAGATGAAATAAGGCAGCGCAGGACTGCAACTCTTCCTCAGAACCGAGTTATGCTATCCGCAGAGCGTGGAGCTTAGCGACAGGATAATATTTTGAGGGTGAGTGTAATAAACGCTAATTAACACCATAACATTTATAATTTTTGATGAGAATAGCCATCGAATAAAAACGTGGCGCGGAGTGAATTAAAACATTCATGAGCACCACGGCAGTTTTAGGAGATGGTTATTATCGCAAAAAGAATGATGTTATTTAGCTGCGAGGGTGATGATTATCATAAGCTTCGCGCAGTCTCTGTTTGGTGATATGGAGATAAATCTGGGTGGTGGAGAGTGATTCATGACCTAGTAGGGTTTGTACGGAGCGGAGGTCTGCTCCGTTGTCTAGTAAGTGAGTGGCGAAGCTGTGTCTGATTTTGTGGGGTGTGATGGTTTCTGAGAGTCCTAGGTAGGCGACGTATTTTTTGAGGAGGCGGTCGATGGATCTACTGCTGAGACGAGTTTTGGATTTATTGATGAATAAGGGGCCGCTGTAGATTTGGGCTTCGTGGCAGTAGCGCAAGATGACATCGAGTGCTAGCTGACCGGTGGGTACGAGGCGCTCTTTGGAGCCTTTGCCCATAATTTTGAGTATGGCTTCATCGTAATTAATATCCTCTATGTTGATAGAGACGAGTTCTGAGAGGCGAATACCCGTGGCGTAAAACAGTTCTAAGATGGCTTGATCTCGGTAAGGCGCCCATGAGGGAGCTTGTTTAGGGTGAGTGATGTTAAAAGGAGCGTTGATGAGCTCGTCCATTTGCTCAATGGAGATAATCACGGGGAGCGACTTAGCCAACTTGGGTAGTTGTAGCTCTTGAATAGGTGATTTAGCTAAGTCACGGCGCAACACGAGAAATTGGTACCATGATTTGAGTGCTGAAAATCTAAGCCTGATAGTAGTACGCGCCACCTCGGCTTTGGTTAAATAGAGTAAGTAATCACGAAACACTTCAGCATCTAACTCCCTCCATTGAGGATGAGCCTCAACCTTTTCATGTCCTTCATAGAGCCAGTAAGCAAAATAGCTAATGGCTTGCTGATAATTACGCAAGGTGTTGTCTGAGAGGTTTTTCTCCTGCGCTAGATAGTCTAGGTAGGATTGATAGTCTCTATCCTCTATGAGATAAGCGTAGGGTGTTTCGAGTAGCTTATCTTGAATCGTCATCTCGGCAGTTGTGTTAACCTGTGTAACCCTCTATTTGCTTGGCGGCCTTGAGGGTGTTTTGCATAAGCATCGCAATGGTCATGGGGCCGACTCCACCTGGAACAGGTGTGATGGCTGAGCATTGCTCTTTGACGGCTTCAAAATCAACATCTCCAGTGAGGCGGTAGCCGCGAGGATTGGTGGCGTCATCAACTCGGTTGATGCCGACGTCGATAATTACGGCGCCGTCTTTGACGTCTTTAGTACCGACAAATTCTGATTTACCTAAAGCGGCCACAATAATATCAGCACGCTTAATGACCTCGCTGGCATTTTTGGTGCGTGAGTGGACGACAGTGACGGTAGCCTGCCCTTGCTTACCCATGAGAAGAAGTGCCATTGGTTTGCCGACAATGAGGCTACGTCCAATCACGACGGCTTCCTTGCCCTCGGTTTCAATATTATAATGTTTGAGGAGCTCCATGCAACCAGCAGGTGTGCAGGCAACAAAGCCTGTGCTATCTTCCATGGTGAGTTTGGCGACGTTCTCAGGGTGAAATCCATCCACATCTTTGTTAGGGGCGATGGCTCTGACTATAGCCTCTTCATCTAAATGAGCAGGCAATGGAGATTGCACGAGTATGCCGTGTACTTTGTCTGAGGCATTGAGACGGTTCACAACATCAAGCAATTCTTGTTGCTGAGTGTCAGCTGGTAAGATGATTTTCTCGGAATAGAGACCTAATTCGGTGCAGGTTCTTTCTTTTGAATTTACGTATACTTGAGAAGCTGGGTCTTGCCCTACTAAAACCACAGCGAGACCTGGAGTGATACCTGCGCTCGCTAATTGACCGACTTCCTCTTTGATGTCTTGGAGGATTTTTGCGGATACAGCTTTGCCGTCGATAAGGGTAAATTGACTCATGATGGTTAAATAATTAAGGTAAAGTGACTTTAAGAATAGAAGTATTAAGACTGGCTGTCAATGCATCAGCCTCGCTAGGCAGTAAAAGAAAATCGCCAGCCACATAACTCGAGCCGTCGATAGCTATTAGCTCCCCACCTATAATAATGATGATTTGAAATTGAGCGATGCTTTGCAACTCTTGCTTTGTAGAGAGGCTTTGATGAGCTACAGTAAAGTAAGGTGTTTCAAGTAACTGCTGGTCAGTAGATTGTTTAATCAGAGGATAGACGCTCTGCTCTTGCTCCAAGCTTTTGATAGCTTGCTCTAGATGTAATTCTCGAGGTTGACCATCGACATCTATTCTTCCCCAATCATAGAGACGGTAAGTGGTGTCTGAGTTTTGTTGAATTTCAAAAACCACGACTCCTGCTCCTAGCGCATGTACCTCACCAGAAGGGATGTAAATAAAATCACCTGCTGATACTAAATGACTTTGGAGGCATGAGCTGACATCATGTCTTGCTATTGCTGTCAATAAATCTTCTTTCGTCTTACCCTCTTTGAGTCCTTTATAAATTTTGGCATGAGGTTCTGCATGCGCGACATACCAACATTCATGTTTGGTCTCTTCATTTTGCTGTTGAGCTAATTCGTCACTAGGATGAGCCTGTACTGATAAATTAGTTTGAGCATCAAGAATTTTCAGCAGCAAAGGAAACCTATCACTCGTAGATTGCACCTCTCCAAATATCTCCCTGCGGCTATTCTTCCAAAGTTGATGTAAGGTCTGTCCTTGATACTGACCTCGGCTCACGACGCTCACATCACCTTCCCTGTCAACCATTTCCCAAGACTCACCATAAACGCCTTCGTTTGGTAACGATTTCTGATACATTTTTTCTAACTGACGACCACCCCAAATACGCTCTTTGAATATAGGTGCAAAAGTAATGGGAAGTTTCATTAGAGTTTTATTAATTTCAAGTCTCAATAAAAAAATTATCAATGAGGTTTGGCTATCAAAGCATCTAGAGTAAGACCTTGAGATAACCATTGCAATTCAAAATCTGTCTGTGGGTAAAAAACTAAATCTTTTTGGGTATCTAGCAAGCTCCATTGCCATTTAGCGTGCGCCTCAAACAAATCACGTCCCCATGCAAAATACTCATCAGAATCGGTCTTGAAAATAAACTCTCCTTGCTCTGGGTGCATCACTTGAGCCAAAGTATCAAGAAACTCTGTTTGCAAAAGGCGGTTTTTGTGATGGCGTTTCTTAGGCCACGGATCGGGGCAGAGTAAATGAATACGGCTCACGCTCTGCGCAGGTATGAGCCATTCTAATAAGTAATTACTCTCAATGCGAAGTACTTTAAGATTGGTCAGACCTAGCTGTTCGGCTTTGCGTGCGACTTTTTTGGCACGACCTAAAAGCCTCTCTATCGCTAAAAAATTGCGCTCAGGGTAATGAGCCCCCATCTCTAAGACAAACTTGCCATCACCACAACCCAAGTCTATTTCTAATGGTTGCTCTTGAGAAAATATCTGACTAAAATCAATCGGAGCAAAGTAATTCTCTAGAATGATAAAATGAGCAAGTTGAACAGGAGGCTTAGGCATGTAGCTTAGATGTATATCTGTTATCTATAGGTGCTGTAACTGTGCAACTTGACTTACAAAGTCTCTATAGCTGACCCTACTTGGAATAACGTTTCCTCCTTAAAATGTGGAGCAATAATCTGCGCCCCTATAGGCAAACTCTCATCACCTAGAGTACCCACTGGCACACTAATCGCGCAATTACCTGCAAGGTTCACAGCAATCGCACACAAATCTTCTAAGTAGTCTTTGAGCGGGTCTGAATTCTCCCCTCGTTTACGAGGTAAATGTGGTACAGAAGGAGTGAGTAGCGCATCTACCGTCTCAAATGCCTCATCGAAGTCTTGGCTGATTAGTTGGCGAGCTTTTTGCGCTTTTTCATAATAGGCGTCCGCATAACCAGAAGATAGTACATACGTGCCTAAAATAATACGACGTTTGACCTCATCGCCTAGACTCTCACTACGGCTTTTGACATTGAGCTCATCAATAGAACTCACATCAGCACTACGATGACCATAGCGCACGCCATCAAAACGTGCCAAATTAGAGGATGCTTCAGCTGGAGCTAGGATGTAATAAGTCGCAATCGCATACTCTGTGTGAGGCAAAGAAACCTCCACAATCTCTGCACCTTGCTGTTTAAGCCCTTCGGCTATTTCTAAAATTTTAGTTTTAATCTGTGGGTCAATGCCCTCTCCAAAGTACTCTTTAGGTAAGCCGATTTTAAGACCTTGTACGCCTTTCTTGAGGCTCTGCGTATAAGCAGGTACTGGCTCATCCACACTCGTCGCTTCACGAGGGTCGTGTCCTGCTAGTACCTCGAGTAACACAGCAGCGTCCTCCACTGTCTTAGTCATAGGTCCGATTTGATCCAGTGACGAAGCAAAAGCTACTAAGCCATAACGCGACACACGCCCATAAGTTGGTTTAAGTCCTACTACACCACAATGCGATGCTGGCTGACGAATCGAACCACCCGTATCTGAACCTAACGAAGCTACTGCCAAATTAGCCGATACACAAGCCGCTGAACCACCTGAAGAACCACCTGGAATATACTCTAAAGCACGTGGATTTTTGGTCGTTTTCAGAGCCGAATTCTCTGTAGCAGAACCCATAGCAAATTCATCTAAATTGGTGCGACCAAATGGAATAGCTCCAGCTGCGAGCAATTTCTCAATCACAGTCGCATCATAAGGAGCTCTATAACTCTCTAAATACTTAGAAGCACAAGAACAGGTCTCGCCTAGAGTATTAATATTATCCTTAATCGCAATCGGAACACCTCCCAAAGGTAATGATAAATCAGCATTTTTAGCCTGTTCAAGAGCCTTATCTAACTCACAATTTAAGTAACTCCCAATCTCAACATCATGCGCGCTAATCTCTGCATGTAACTGAGTAATATAATCAGCAGGAGTGAGCTCCCCACTAGCAAATTTCTGCTTTAAACTAACTATCGTTTCTTGACCTATCATAGTAAAACAAAATCTATAAACTATAGCCCAAAGTTAGTAAACGCAAAAAACAGCGTATTTAATTCAAAATGGAGAATTGAGAATTGAAAATGGAAAACTGCTAAATCATTAAAGATACCAACCTTTTAAAATACACCTAAATGAAAGGGCTAGCACTAATTATTTAACTAGTTCAACATAATCTGGGTTAAGAATCCCTTGATCATAAAATTCAGCCCAAGTGCTACTATCGTAATATCTAATCATACTGAATTCTTTATTTGCTGTCCATTGATTAGTTTTTAATGGTCTTGCCATAGGAATGTAACTTTCGTTTACTACATAATTACCATGATATTTTAATACCTTTACTATTTTTATAAGTTCATTTTTTCGTAAGCCTCCAATTATTTTTATATTACTATAGATATCTTTAGTGCCTATAAGATTTTGATCATAAGGATAGTAACTTTCTGTTAACCAAAAACCTAAACCATCAAAACAAGGAACTACAAATAATTTATTAGGTTCACTGACATAATATACAATATAAGCGTCAGATTTAAGTTTCCATACGAATTTACTAACTTGTGGTGAGGATGTACTGAGCTAACATCACTGACTCTATGCAAACAGCTAGTTAAACTTAAATTAAATATAATGAAAACTATTACTATTAATTTTTTGTTTATATTTATCATCTGAAGGTTCTTCTGAATATTTTATAAATAAGGTTAAGTAGTTGAGTTCTAAAACTCAACTACGGTTTTTGATAAAATAGCGCTTTAACGAAGAACGTGGCGCACAGTTGAACAGTTAAAAACCTAACTCCAAACTTAAAACATGGAGTTTTGGTTGAGAAAAGGCGGCGCTGGAAATATTTTGAGGGTGAGTGTAGATAAAGCTACTCGACCCTGAAAAATATGAGGTAGCCGTCTTTTATCCCCAAAAGAACTGTTTTATAAATGAGGTTAAGTAGTTGAGTTCTAAAACTCAACTACGGTTTTTGATAAAATAGCGCTTTAACGAAGAACGTGGCGCGCAGTGTAGACAAAACCTACTCGAGCACCACGGCAGTCTGAGGCAAAGCGCTAGTTTACAAAAAGAAGCTCATTTAGGCGTCGGCAACGACCTTAGGAACCTTAATCAATAAATCTTGAGCCGCTGGCGCATTCGCTATAACCGCCTCTGCGCTCAATGACTGACCTACTACGTCTTGACGTAAGCTTGCACTGAGGCGTTGACCGTGGGCGGCTGGCTCTTGATCCATGGGGAGTTCGCTGAGCTTATCGATGAAGCCTAGGATACTTTCGAGCTGGCTCTGGAATAGTTCTGTTTGTTGTTCACTGAGCTCTAATTGGGCAAGTTGAGCTATGTAGCTGACATCTATTTTGGCTTTCATGATGGTTGGTGGCTCGCTGGAAGATTAGTGCCCTTTATAATACGTTTTTAGGCGTAAGGCTTGCAAGGCAATAAAGCCTGTTGCGTCGTTTTGGTTGTAAGCCTCATCACTACTGCCTTCCATAGTGGCGATGTTTTCGTCGTAGAGTGAGTAAGGAGATTTGCGTCCTGAGAAGTAAATCTGTCCTTTGTAGAGCTTGAGTCGCACCTCACCTGATACTCTGTCCTGAGTTTTGCTAATTAGGGTTTGAATAGCCTCACGCTCTGGGGCAAACCAGAAACCGTTATAAATCATTTGTGCGTATCTTGGGACGAGTGAATCCCTGAGATTCATAGTCTCTCTGTCCATAGTGAGTGTCTCTAAGTCACGGTGAGCTGCAGCAATCAGAGTACCACCTGGTGTTTCATAAACGCCACGTGATTTCATGCCTACAAAGCGGTTTTCGACGATATCGATACGACCAATTGCGTGCTTACCTCCTAGTTCGTTAAGTACTCGTAAGACGCCGTAAGGGCTAAGTAAGGTGTACTCACCTTGCTGTCCTTGCGCTGTCACATCATCAAAGCTGTCAACCAAGGCATCTAGACCGTCATAAGCTAGGCCTATCACCTTGCCTTCTTCGAAGAGGAATTGTACATAGTCAGCTGTGTCTGGAGCTTTTTCCACAGGTTGAGACATGACATAGAGTTCCTCGAGTTCTGGTCGCGCTGAGTCGAACCATGGCTCTTCCAAATCACCTGCTTCAAAAGAGATGTGGAGTAAGTTCCTGTCCATTGAATAAGATTTATCTCTTGAGGCTTTGACAGGGATGCCGTGTTTTTCTGCGTAGTCGAGCATTTCTGCACGGCCTGGGAATTCGGCTCTGAATTCTTCGTCTCTCCATGGAGCGATGGTTTTGATCTCTGGAGCTAAAGCTGCGGCTGAAAGTTCAAAACGTACTTGGTCGTTACCCTTACCTGTAGCACCATGCGCAATAGCATCAGCTCCGTGCTCAAGAGCGACTTTGACAATACCTGCACTGATACAAGGTCTAGCAATTGAAGTACCTAATAAATAGCGGTTTTCATAAATCGCCTCACCCTGGAGCATCGGGTAGATGTAATCGCTGGCAAAAGATTCCTTGAGGTCATCAATGATACAAAGTGAGGCTCCTGTGGCTAACGCCTTCTCCTCCAATCCATCGAGCTCCTCTGCCTGTCCTACGTCAGCACAGTAAGCGATGACTTCGGCTTGGTAGCGTTCTTTGAGCCAATGTAAGATAACAGAAGTATCAAGACCTCCTGAATAAGCGACAACGATTTTCATAAATAAGTGAGTGGTGTGTTAAAAAAATTAATAGCAGTTTTATAAGTGATACTAGGCTGTTTATCAATGCCTATTTAGCAATACCTAACTAGAGCTATTCAAGGCTCTTTGTTTCATCTGTGTCGCCATCAGAGATAAGGCGTTAGCTCGGCTAGGAGCTAAATGTTCCTTAAGCCCTGTTTTGTCAATAAAGTCAAAATCAGCCGTCAAAATCTCATCAGCGGTTAAGCCACTAAGCACACGAATAAACATGGCAATCATGCCTTTGGTAATTAGAGAATCTGAATCTGCTAGGTAGTAGATTTTATCACCGTCTTGATAGCTATCTAACCAGACATGTGATTGGCAACCCTTGATGAGGTTGTCCTCGGTGCATTTTTCCTCGGGTAAAATTTCCATTTTCTTGCCTAGACCGATGACGTATTCATAGCGATCGGTCCAGTCTTGAAAGAAGCCTAGTTCTTCGAGGAGTTCTTCGGTGCGTTCTGCAAAAGTATTCATGAGGTTTTGAGTTAGCGGCATACACCACGTTGAGATTCAGCATAGTAATCTAACAATAGTTGTACTTTTGGGTTGATGCTAGTTTGTGAGTCTTTGAACTTCTCAACTGATACTGAAAAGTTGGCATCTTTTTTGAGATAGAGAGCCTTATAAACATTTTTCAAAGCTCTTAGGTCATCTTCTAAAAAACCATGACGGGTTAAACCGACTTGATTAATACCACGGACTTTTGCGGGTTGCCCCTCTACTAGCATAAATGGAGGAATATCCTTGATGACTTGAGACATACCACCCACCATAGAATGAGCTCCAATACGACAAAACTGATGAATGCCTACGCAGCCAGCTACAATAGCATGGTTAAAAATTTCTACATGACCAGCGATACCACTGTTACTTGATATAATAACGTGATCATGCAAGATACAATCATGCCCAATATGTACACTAGCTAAAATAAGGTTGTTATTACCAATAATGGTAAACTCATGAACTGCAGTACTGCGGTGTACAGAGACATACTCACGAAAAGTATTATTATCTCCAATTTTAAGCCCTGTTGGCTCAACACTATATTTCAAATCTTGGGTGCGCTCACCAATGCTGGTAAAAGGGTAGAATAAATTGTTCTTACCTATTTCGATGATAGCTTCATCCTCTGATCCAATCACCACATGTGATTTGAGTTCACAGCCTTCTGCAATAGTCACCCCGCGACCAATCACACAGAATGGTCCTATTTTGACATTTTCCGCAATGACTGCCTCTGGTGAAATAACTGCAGTTGAATGAATGCTCATGCCGCTGAATATAAATAGAAAGTTAGCAAGGTAAAGCTAAATCTAAGCTATCTACGAAGGTTCTTGAAAATAAGGGTTAGAGAGCTTTTCTTGATCAATTGTACTTGAAGGTCCATGCCCTGGGTAAGTAGCGGTCGCATCAGGCAGAGTGAGGATATGCTCTCTAATTTTAGAAGTGAGTTGTTGATGACTCCCTCCTGGTAAATCTGTACGGCCAATACTACCTGTAAATAGAGTATCTCCACAGAAAATACGATTCTGAGATTGCTGATAAAAAGTAATATGATCTGTTGCGTGACCTGGAACCCAAGCCACTGAGAATTCCCACTCTGGAGTGAGTTTGACTAACTCTTGATCGACCACCAATCGATCGACACTAAACGCCTCAATACCAAAGGGTAATCCGTAAGCTTCTAATGTGAGTTGCTTGCTGTAATCTTGATAACTAATCAGTTGCGCTCCTGCTGCCTGTAGTTTAGATGCATCACCTACATGGTCATAATGCTGATGCGTGATGAGTAGAAATTTGACCTTGAGACCCTGTTGTTCAAGATAGTTAGCTATCCCTTCAGGAGCGTCTATAACGAGTACTTGCGATGGATTCTCTTTTGAATGTAAAATATAACCATGGGTCTCTACTGGTCCTCCTGTATAAATATCTAATTGACTCATAATGTTACTGACTGATGTAATTGATAGCTTGCTGAATATCTTCTATCGATACAGCGGTACTCAGCACTGGTTTGCCTAATTCTTCTAAGAGGACAAAGTTGATTTTGCCTGCTTGAAACTTTTTATCGTAAGCGAGCTTTTTTAATATGAGGGCTTTAGATGCGTCATTATTAAGTTTCTCTGGTAAGATAGTTTCTAAATTAAAGTGAGCTAGTACGGCTAATACTTTATCTGCTTCAGCTTGCGCAAGCCCTGTTTTATTGACTGACAACCATAAGGCAGCTCTCATACCTATCGCGATGGCTTCTCCGTGCAATAGTTCTCCGTAAGGCACACTAGCTTCGATAGCGTGACCGATGGTGTGACCAAAATTAAGAAAGGCACGTTGACCACTGGTTTCTTTCTCATCGGCCTCGACAATACGAGCTTTGATTTCGATGTTATTAGTGAGGATATCTACGGTTACATCCTTAGAGTGAGGCTCAAGCTCTAATAATTCATCTAGCATTTGAGGATCTGCAATTGCCGCGTGCTTGACAACTTCAGCAAAGCCCTCTAGGTACTCACGGCTTTCGAGAGTTTGTAATAAATCTGGATCAATGAGGACAAGTTTTGGATGATGGAAAGCGCCAATAAGATTCTTGCCCTCTGGGGTATTGATGCCTGTCTTCCCTCCTACTGAGCTATCCACTTGTGAAACGATGGTAGTTGGAATTTGCACAAAAGGAATCCCTCGGTAAAAAATCGCCGCTAAAAATCCAGCTAAATCACCGACCACACCACCACCAAGGGCAATAATTAATGAACTGCGATCATAACCAGCTTGAATCAAATCACTCGATAGTGCTCCTAATTGCTGGTAACTCTTAGAGGCCTCGCCCGCTGGAACTGTAAAAATTTGCGCAGTTAAATCAACTTGATCTAAGCTTTCTACTAAAGTTTGCGCGTGAAAGGAGGCTACCGTTTCATCTGAAATAATGGCAATTTTTGCCTGACAATCACCGTTGTATAGAGATTGGATATAAGCTCCTGTTTGATGAATGATTCCATGAGCCAATTTAACTTCGTACGAAGGATCTACATCTATGGAAACTTGCTTCATCATGCTTAATACCTAAACACTTTATTGGTAAAAATAAAAACTTAATTTAGTTAAAATTAAGTGGTGGCTCGGGACGGAATCGAACCGACGACACAAGGATTTTCAATCCTCTGCTCTACCAACTGAGCTACCAAGCCACAAAATTTTTATGTTACAATCTCTACGAAGCTAAGACCTCAAAAAAATTGCGTGCAGTTCTTTTACTTGAATTTCAAAACATATCAAGCTCAAAGAAGAAAAAAATAATGATAAATGAAAAAGCTTATTCTTTCTCTATAAAATGACGCCCTATTTATTAAGAATTATTGAGAAATTTAAGCTAAAGTAGCTCAAGAATATTGAGCTACTGGTTGAAGATAAAAGACCTTATATTATACGGTCATGATATCTTGTTCCTTCTTGCTTAACTTTTCATCTACTAGCTTAACGTATTTATCAGTTAAGTCTTGGACTTGTTTTTCAAAATCTTTTTGACCATCTTCGGTGAGAACATTGTCTGCTTTTAAAGCTTTGGCTGCATCCATGCCATCTTTTCTAATAGCACGTACTCGAATTTTGGCTTCTTCTCCGTACTGCTTGGCAAATTTCACCATCTCAAGGCGACGTTCCTCTGAAGGTTCAGGGATAGGTAGGCGTAATATTTTACCATCGCTCACAGGGTTAAGTCCTAATTTGCTTTCACGAATAGCTTTGTCGATATCGCCAAGCACACTAGGGTCGAAAGGTTGTACAACCAATGTTCTAGGCTCAGGTGTGCTAATGACAGCCAAACCATTAAGTTTCATCACTGACCCATAACTAGCTACGGCTACATCTAAATTTTCGATAAGAGCTGGTGAAGCTTTGCCTGTTCTAAGAGAAGTGAATTCTTGGCCTAAATGCTCAAGAGCTTTCTCCATATCGACTTTAAGTTGATTTAAAACACTTTGTGATTCCATGCTTATAGTGAAACAAGTTCACTCTATCTCGTCAAGAGTGGATTACTTATGACATCGCTAATCTGATGATATAGCCAACTAAACTACACCTTCTTTTCAGGCAGCACCTGATTGCTTAACTTAGCTTTTTCTGCTTTTTCTGTGCTGACTAAGGCCTTCTTTTTTGCAGTAGTTTTTGCCTTATTTTTTTCCGTAGGCAGCAGCTGAATATTAGCAGACTCTGACACTGTGGATTTTCTAGAGTCAGTGAAAGCTGTGATCTTGCTTGAAATCACTTGATAGAGTTGTCTGTAATCAACTTGCTTACTCAACTCCGTAATCAATTTTTTTAGCCCCCATTGACCTACGGGTATTAAAATAGCCCATAATGGTGAGATATTTTGAAATTGCTTACTGATACGCTTTTTCTTAGATTTTTTACCTGAGATAACAGCAATACCTACAATGAGACCACCTACTAATGCAATAGCAGGCAACTTGCTTTTACAGGCCTTGATAAATTCTGGGGTGTTTTCCTCTTGTTCGAGCTTGAGTCCCTGAATTTGAGCCACTAAGGCTTGTTTTCTTTGAGTTATTTTTGACACAATTTTTTAGTTTCGGTAAACAGAGGTTTTTTCTGAGCTGATTTAGCATTAGACAAAAAGATCAGCATTAATAACAAGTGCCATAGTAATACTAGAAGCAAAGCAATGGGTTCAACACCAAACTTCATCCAAGCTTCAGCTTCATAAGGTCTTAATACATTAAAAAGGTAGCTTTCTAAAATAGATAAGATAACAGCTACTGCAAAACCATAGACAATCATAGCCATGACTAAGCCTAATATAATATTAATAATCTTAGTTTTTACAGCTTCACCAGCTTCTTGAACCTCAATCGTAAAAATTTCAAAGCATTTTTGGTAATACTCTTTTTTAGATGTAATCCATCGATTTATCATAACTAAAGCATAACTAAAGCTTAGAGATTTGCAAGCACTTCGTCTTCGAACTTAGCTATTTTTAATTTGATAAAACTCTGAATAGTCATTTTTTTATCTACTAACAACGGTTGCAAGTCTAGCGCCCAAGTCACCGCCTGCATCTCGTCTAAACTACGCGGGTCGTGATAGGTCGCATTAGCTCGTCTCCTACCTAAGGTTGCTAAATCATAGCGCTTTCCCGATTCAATTTGAGATTTAAACACTAACATCAACTGCTCTGCTAACTCTGGGTAAGCGCTCACATCTAAAGCCACTTTATCCTCATCGCTAAGCCAGTCCAAATCACGCCAACCTTCACAGCCATAGACATACTCAGGTTGATACTCATCTGACAACCTTCGCAAAGCCTCTATACTCGCTTTAAATACCGCAACATGTGTAGGGTGTTTGTCTGCTGGCTGATGGAGATAAACGACTTTAGGTTTAGTTATAAGTAATAAATTAGCAAGTTCCTTAATTAAATTCTCCTGAACTAAATTCTTAACCTCAGAGCTAGGATACCCTAATTGAACTTGGTAAGCGTACTCACCTAATTCAGCTGCCTGCCTTTGCTCTTCTACACGTAACGCCCCAAGTTCTTGTGGAGTTAAATCAACAAAATCACCACCTAACGCGCTACCCACTCCATCTGTAACGGTAATACCTGCAAACCATTTATCTGATTCTTTATAGCAACTTGCAATACCATGATACGCCATAAACTCTAAATCATCTTGGTGCGCTCCAATCGCCAAATGAGTCGCTGATTCAGCAGCTAACTCTATACTCGTAAAACTATTGTTAACCCAACAATCAGCTTCTTGTTTATGGTATTTCATAATTTAATACATAACTAAAAACCATAAATAAAGTCAGATTATTAAGGGCTTTATTTGCAGTAGTTGCCTATTCTGTATTTTTGAAGCCGTAGTATTCCTTGCCTAAATCTATTTTACTATCTCCTCGT
>Ga0209533_1003351_pt1 | contig 14233 bp, 13 predicted proteins | sample COG_04_FD_184748 | JGI IMG/M metagenome (GOLD analysis project Ga0209533, IMG submission 184748) | Pelagic Microbial community sample from North Sea - COGITO 998_met_04 (SPAdes) (version 2) | ecosystem: Environmental > Aquatic > Marine > Neritic zone/Coastal water | place: Helgoland, sampling... | reverse complement strand
CCTAGAACAGGGGGGCCCGGTCCATGGTCCTGAGGCTCAACTGTAGCGATTGGGCATAGTAACCCCCGCCGTTGGTCCATGGACCTCGGCCCGAGTAAAGGCATCACGCGCTGATTGGGCTCGGGCAACACTAATGGCAGGACGTAGGTGCGTGCTCTATTGTCCGCTAGAGCCCTGGTTCTTGGTTCCCGGTCCGCTGTCCTAGGCAAGATGGTACAGTAACCCCGGGCCAAGTTTAAAGTAGCGAAATGGGGGGTGTTTTGTCATTGGTCGAGGTTACAAAGTCGCCCTGCCCGCTTCAAGCAAGTTTACTCTGACAAAGCCCCAAATTATTAAACAAAACCATATAACCGCGGCAACGTCAGCACGATCCAGGGTACATAAGTCACCAACAGCAAGACAGCAATTTCGGCCGCTGCCAGGACAAAATTATTTTTCACTTATAGAATATTGTAGATTCATGCTGTGAAATACAACTCTTTGGTCTCATTGAACCTCTTTTATGGCGATTTCAGCCATTTCAAGGATTGCTTCACGATTGCTTGCAACTGCAATAAAACGAGCGTTGTGACAAAATTTCGCTCCTTTGACACCACTCGCATCTTCAAGGGCCGCATCTCTTAAACCAGCCCAAGAAATTGGCAGATCAGCGCGTTGATCAAATGTATCTTTTGACAGTTTTATGCCATTGAGTGTCCAGTCATCTCCCCGAGGATATAACACAAACAGTATGTGATCGGCTTTGGTGTTCTCAAGCGTAGAACGGTATGGCATACCCATCGGAAGTTCTAGCACAAGTGACTTGCCTGCTTTTTCAATTGCTTTGAGCACGATATGCCGCGCGCGGGCTTCTGCCATCAGTTGGCAAATTGCAGCTTCCAAGAAGCGGCGAGCGATTGGCAAGGCTGCAAAAAATGCGTCATCATCAGCATCTCGCGAACCATCATCAAATACTGGTCTCAAGCTATCCAAAAGTACAGGTAATGTTACGCGCGACATTGAGCCTGCTGCAGATGGCTCTATCACTCCGTTATCTACTAAGTCGATTGGCAATACGAAATCATAATCTAACTGAGCATGAATAGGGTCAATGTTTTGGGATGGCACATTCAAAGACAGAAGGTATGCGCGCCCGTAATGTTTCCAGATCAGGCCAAACGAACTGAACGGGTGACCATCGTCTCGCAGTGGGCTTGGACTTTGATGGTGATCGAAAATTTTGGCTTCGACATCATAGTCTCCGCCAACATCGTAAATAATTTTATCAGCCGCCGGTGTAATACATAGCTGATCACGACTACGTAGTAGGTCGGCCTCTGGGAAAAGGCGCGTGAGCACCGCTGATGATAAAAGTTCGTCCGCATGGAAACCACCAGAGTGGGTAACAAGATAATTTATGGTCATCAACTTCTCCAGAATGAAGTTCATTTGATATCTTTGTATTCAAACAGGATCTACGTTAATTTTGGAATTGATCGGATATCTGAGATTTAGCGTTTGAAGACTAGGGTGGGTAAATAATGCAAACTATTAGTGCGGATATCGTGATTATCGGCTCAGGCGTTGGCGGATCTGCCGTTGCAACTCAATTGGCAGGGGCTGGAATTAAAATCTTGATCCTTGAACGCGGTGATTTTCTGCCTAACGAACCGCAGAACAGTGATGCAGAGGCTGTCTTTGTTCAGTCCCGTTACAAAACGCGTGACGAGTGGGTGGATGCAAAGGGAACGCCCTACCGGCCTGGTCAGTATTATTACGTTGGCGGACATACCAAGTTTTACGGCACTGCCATGTTCCGCTTTCGCGAGAGTGATTTTGCAGCGACACAGATGGATGGGATCACGTCTCCAGAATGGCCGATCACCTATGCAGATCTTGCGCCGCATTATGCAGAAGCTGAGCGCCTTTACGGTGTGCGCGGCGCTGCTGACGTCGATAAAACAGAGCCAACCCGCGATGCCTTTCCCCATGCTGCGATCCCCCACGAGCCAATAATTGCGGCTCTGTCAGACCGATTAAAAGCGCAAGGACTGAACCCTTTTCATATGCCATCAGCTGTGGATTATGGCCCTGGCGGAACCTGCCAACGCTGCGGCACATGCGATGCCTTCGCATGCCGATTTGATGCAAAAGGCGACGCAGACACTCGCGTACTACGCCCGCTTTTAAAGCATTCGCACGTGCATCTAGAAAGAGGCGCTGAAGTAACTCGCCTGATCACTGACTATCTGGGTGACCGCATCGTGGCTGCAGAGGCCTGCCAAAATGGAAAGAAACTGCGGATTGAAGCACCAGTTTTTGTTCTGAGCGCAGGGGCAATCAATTCAGCGCTGATTCTGCTGCGCTCTGCCAGCGCGACTAGGCCGGATGGACTTGCCAATCGGTCAGGCGTGGTGGGTAGATATCTGATGAACCACCACCTAACAGGTTTAATGGGCGTAAAACCATTCGTCGTGAATGATACCAAATTTCCCAAAACACTATCGGTGAACGACTTTTATCATGGGGTGCCCGGTGACCCTGATGCGCGGGGCAACATCCAGATGTTAGGCAATATTCGAAGCGCAATGATCCGTGCAACCTACCCCAAAACGCCTCAGGCTTTAGCCGATTGGCTGGGCAACTACTCCGTAGACGTGCTCACGATGTCAGAGGATCTGCCAAATGCTGCCAGTTGCGTCAGATTACTGAACGGCGACCAAGTTCAGGTTGATTACCGCCCAGGAGGCACCGCAGCTCATGACCGCTTTGTGGCGCACGTAAAGCGCGTGCTGAGGCGAGCCGGTTTTCCATTAGTGTTGCGACACGGTTTTGGCATACAGGCTCCCTCGCACCAATGTGGTACAGTTCGGATGGGCAACGATCCAGCGACTTCAGCCCTTAACACGATGTGCCGTGCTCACGACCATCCTAACCTTTATGTAGTGGACGCTGGCTTCTTTCCGTCATCTGCCGCATTGAACCCCGCACTGACCATAGCCGCACAAGCGTTACGCGTCGGGGCACACCTGCGCGATACTCGCGCCGCTTGGTGAAAAATAAGCCGTAAATTTCCTGCTAAGTTCTTCTTTTGTGATCCAAACTGGCCTTTCGCCACTGAGGGCCACCAGCAGATCTTAGATAGAAAACCGAATTTGCTTTAAGCAAATCGTGTTCAGCGAAAAAATGACATGAACCTGGAGGTGTTGTACCTAAAGCCTCCCCAACAAAACCCCATCCAAATGAAACCACCACCCTAACTCTTAACCCCCTGCGCGTGGACCGAGCACCCTCTTGAAGGGGGCTGGCCTGTTTACCGTGGCTCTTGGAGCGTGGGGGGTGGACGCAGTAACCGCCGGAGTGTGTCACTCAAACAGTATTTTAATTTGTTATCTGGCCTTTGAGCCATAGCCTCATTCCATTTCCGGTGCCCAGTATCTTATCAAGATTGCAATTAAAAGGCTGGTAAGAGTTAAGACAAACATTATGCTAACCAATGTAAACGCAGTAGGTTGAGCACTCATTGCTACTCCAGTGAAGGCACTGAATACTCCGCCACTCAGAACAATCACGGCGCCTGATAAGCCTGATGCACTTCCAGAGAGTTCTTTTCTTACCTGCATAACAGCAGCACTGGCGCTTGGTGTAGAAAGTCCATTTCCAATTCCGACAAAAATTGTCCCACCAAAAATGATGACAGGGTTTAACCATTCTGACCAAAGTAAGAGAAGACAACAAAGTAAGCCGAGGCTCGCCAATATGCGGCCCAAAAGGATCATAGTATCTAATTTGTAGAAAGCTGAAAACCGGCCTGAAATGAAACTTCCAACCAGAAAGCCAAATGTGATCGAGCCAATACCCAATCCAATTTGGGCCTGCGTCATTCCCAATTGTTTACCTGCAACCAAAGGTAAACCACTTACAAAGACAAAAAAAGCTCCAATAGCGAGTGCCATAATAATAGTATAAGACCAGAAATACCGACTTTGTAAAAGCTCCAGATAGGTTTTTGCAAAGTCTGTTAATGTTCTCTTTCCAAGCTCTGCCGTTTCAGGAAGTTGTGCCCAAACGAGCACCCAAAGACCCAAACCAGCGCCAGTGTATAACCAGAAGTTTGACCGCCATCCGACTGCATCCCCAATAAGGCCGCCTAAAGCAGGACCAATTATCGGGGCAATACTCATCGCCATAGCAATATAAGCAAGCATACTTGCTGTTTGGTTTGGTGGCACAAGATCATTTACAACAGCACGCGACAAAGCAGCTCCTGTCGCTATTGCGCCTTGAAGTACGCGAAAAAAAAGAAATGTGGTATAATCTTGTGCTAAAGCGCAGCCTACCGAGGCGCAGGTAAAGACCCCCAGACTTACCAAGAGCACGGGCCTGCGACCAAGTCTGTCTGCCAACGGACCAGTCAATATTTGTATTAACGCTGTGAAGGCGAGATAACCTGAAACAGCAAATGCCATTTCATCATAACCCACTTGGAAATCCGTCGCCATAACGCCCAGAGACGGAAGAAACATATTGAGAGAAAGTAATGGTACAGCCGCAAGCAGAATGAGAGTGAGGAGTAAACTTGGGCGCGTCAACTGACCCATTCCAACGCCATGTTAATATTGTGTCTAATTACCTCAATTCCTAAAAATTCTGTTTCTGTGCCCATCAGAAGAATATACCTCTGGTATCGATGACAGAGTGTCAAGTTTTCTTCGTGTAAATTAAAGAAAGCAACATTAGTTTTATAACTGTTGCAACAGCGCCATAGAAACTATCGACTTTCTTACAATCACAGAGGTGCTGACAATCCCTTTTTTGACAATCAGTGCACTCCAACAAAACCACCCTCAAATAAATCTACCACCCCAACTCTTAAGCCCCTGCGCGTGGACCATGCACCGGCTTGAAGGGGGGCAGGCCTGTTTGCCGTGGCTCTTGAAGCGTAAAGGTAGGGCGCAGTAACCCCTCAATCGTGATCCAAACCTCTCAGCCGCGAAACGTTTCCAAAAAACATGGCTCAAGCCCCGCGGTCCGCGAAGCCCCACCTCCGCTCGGCCAATCAAATCCCAACAGAACGGATCGAACGTCGCCGATCGCGGCACGGGCCCCTGAGGGTTTTATGACGGATCGCGGTTAGCTATTAATTCTGTTCTGGCAGTGCCATCGACAACTGATCTGATAGGCGCTGCTTGGTGCGGGGGCTTGGTCATTGCTTCCTGTTTTGCGCACCGATCACATTTGATGTAAAAACCCTGTTTTACCAATTTTGATAACGCTAACAGCCCTTTGCGGAAATTTGCGAAAACAGCGACAAACTATGGATTTGAGTCCATTGTGATCGCAGTAAAGGACAGCGCGAATGATAGCGAAGTGTAGAAGCACCATTCTGAGCTCCGTTGAGGCGGATAATCTGTTATGGCCGAGCACGACATTAGCAGTCCTCGCGAGGTTTATAACGTGATTTGTATTTCGTTCCCAATCAGATGGGCCAACCCAACTGATCGCAACTTTATCCCTTGGCGTACCAGCCGTTGTCGACATAAGTCGCATTGCCGTTCACAAAGCTGGCCTCGTCAGACGCTAGGAAAACGACTGCCGCGGCAACTTCTTCTGGATAGCAAATGCGCCCCTGGGTGGCTGCCATTCCGGATTCTTCCCATTTCTGCCCAGCGGCATCCAGTTCGGCGATTTCCTTGAGGCCGTGGGCCGTTTCAACAAAGCCCGGACAGACCGCGTTGCAGCGGATGCCGGCATCACGGTACTCAGTCGAAATGGCGCGCGCCAACTGAAGCACTGCGCCCTTGGACATGCAGTAGACCGATTCTAGTGCATAACCCAGCTCGGCCGCGATCGAAGAGGTGATGACGATAGAACCACCGCCATTTGCGCTCATGTCCTGGACCGCGCGGCGGCAGGTCAGAAAGGCAGATTTCACATTCACATCCATCAGCCAGTCATATTCTTCCTCGGTGGTTTCATGCATCGGCTTCACGATGATAGTGCCCGCATGGTTGAACAGGATATTGTAGGGGCCAAACGCCTCGAGCGCCGCGTCAAAGGCGGCGTTGATCTCCTCATCTTGGGTGACGTTGGCGAGAAAGAACGCCGCCTCGCCACCAGCATCTCGGATCATCTGAACGGTCTTGCGGCCCTCGTCATCCTGAATGTCAAAAATGCTAACCTTGGCACCTTCCTCTGCAAAGGCCAGCGCGGTGGCGCGGCCCATGCCGGTAGCGCCGCCAGTGATAACGGCCACCTTGCCGGCCAAGCGACCATTCAGGGATTTGGAACTTGTGCTCATGATGTCTCTCCAGAATCAGGTTCAGATGCATTCGCCGCCGTCGATGACCAGCGCGTGCCCGGTCATGAAGGTGGACATGTCAGACGCCAGGAACAGGATCGAATTAGCGACTTCATCGGTGCTGCCCCAGCGCCCCATCGGGATAGTTTGCGAGACATAGCGTTCCAACTTGTCACGCCCACCCATCTGCTTTTCAAACCCGGCATTAAATGGCGTGTCGATGAAACCAGGGCATAGCGCGTTAAAGCGGATGTTGTCGCCGGCATAATCCGAGGCCATTTGCCGGGTCATTGCTACGACGGCATGTTTAGTTGTGGCATAGGCAATCATTTCGCGATCGTATTGCACGCCAGAATTGGACGAGGTGATGATGATGCTGCCCCCACCCCGGGCCCGCATGTAGCCGACCGTGGCCCGAGCGGCTATGAAATGCGACCGCACGTTCAGACGCCAGGATAGGTCCATTCCCTCAACAGAAACCTGTTCTAGGTTACCTTCGACTTGATAGCCGGCATGCGAATGTAGCACATCAATTTGGCCATGGGTGGCGACCACCTGCGCAACCGCGGCCGCCACGGCCGCGTCATCGGTCACGTCCAGCCCAGCCGAGGTGGCTTGCACCCCTTCACTGCGCAAATCCTCGACAACTTCAGCCGCCCTGTCCACATCAAGATCGGTGACAACGACCTGCGCTCCGTGCCGCGCCATCGCCATCGCTCCAGCACGACCGATCCCCGAGCCGGCCCCGGTAACCAAGGCAACCTTGTCCTCCAGCATCGGGAATGTAGACTGGGGGGCGGATGTGGTTTGTTCAACAGTCATCTGGATTTGTGGCCTCCGCGTTGTAGCAGCAATTGGGCAGTAATCAGCAACAAGAGGGATACGCCCAGAACCATGGTGCCAATGACGTTTATTTCCGGGGTCACGCCGCGCCGGATCGACGAGAACACATAGATCGGCAGCGTGGTTTCGGACCCGGCAACAAAAAAGGCAATGATGAAATCATCAAAGCTGAAGGTGAAACTGAGCAGGAACCCGGCCAGGATCGCCGGGAAGATCATCGGCAGGGTGACTTGCCTGAACGTGCCCATCGGGGTGGCGTAAAGATCAGACGAGGCCTCAGTAAGGGAGCGATCCATGCCAACTAGCCGAGCGCGCACGATGATCACAACCAGCGCCATCAGGAACATGGTGTGCGCGGCGATCAGCGACCCCATGCCCATGCGTAACTTGGGCGGGGTGAAGCCTTCGGGCCAGAGCACCGCGAATAGCGGATTAAGTTGGTCAAAAATAGTAACCAGCCCAATCAGCGTAGCGATACCGATCACGATGCCCGGGATCATTACAGCGATATAGATCAGCATGTCAAAGGCCGTGCGCACCGGTCCCTTGATGCCCTGCAATGCCACCGCCGCCATGGTGCCGAACACGCTGGCACAGAGGGCCGATGTAAAAGCGACGATTAGGCTGTTTTCCAGCGCATCCATGACAAACGGGTTGGACAAAGTCTTGCCATACCACTTGAGCGAAAACCCCTGCATTTGGCTGGCATGGCGGCCAGCATTGAAGCTGAACAGCGCGATTATTCCAATCGGGATATAAAGAAACAGGTAAACGCAAACGGCATAGAGTTTCATGCATCACCTCACATGATCGATACGTCTTCGCGGCTGGCACCGAGACGAGAGATAAGCCACATGTAGACTGTGACGGTGATCAGCATGACCACTACCAGTGTCACCGCCACCGCCGAGCCATAGGCCCAGTTGCGCGATTGCAGGAACAGATCAACCAGCGCGTTGCCGACGAAAAAGACCTTGCCCCCCCCCAGCATGGCAGGGATTAGATACTCGCCCATCAACAGAATGAACACCAGCATGCAACCGGTGGCGATCCCGGGAATAGACATTGGCAAGGTAATTTGCAGAAAGGTTTGCCAGGGCCTGGCGCCAAGATCAGACGAGGCCTCGAGCAGGCGTTTGTCAAGTTTATCGAGACTTACAAAGATCGGAAACACCATCAGCGGCAGATAACCGTAGATAATACCCACCAGTACCGCAAAAGGGGTGTTGATCAGGCGTACTCCCTCGATCCCAATCATATCCAGTAGCGCCGGGATCCCGCGCCCGCCCAGCAAGAAAATCCAGGCATAGCTGCGGATTAGGATCGAGGTCCAGAACGGAACTATCACCAGTACCAACAGGATGATTTTCCATTTTGGACTCACTTTAACGGCCAGAAAATAGGCTAGTGGATAGGCAATTAGCAAGGCCGACAGAGTGCCGATCGGGGCCAAGGTCATAGTGTTTTTGAACGCTGCCCAGCGGGCTGGAAGATTGCTGTATTGTTCAAATGTGAAAGCAAGCACGACGCCACCTGACGGTGCTCGCTCTCCAAAGCTGAAAATGAAAACAACAGTCAATGGGATAATCAGCATCACCAGAAACCAGGCCCCGGCGGGTGCTAACAGTAACCAATTGCGCGTGTGCTTCGTCATGTTGTTTTCACTCTGGTCAAGATCAGGCCGACTTGAAACGTGCCATCAGCTCAGCTCGGTTCGGATCGGTCAAGGTCACGGCAGCGCCAAACTCCAGCGGACTCAGCAGGTCCTGCGCCGGGAAAATGATCGGATCGTTTTTCAGATCATCTGGCAGCAAGTCATAAGTCCGTGAATCTGCAGTCGGGTAGCCGTGCTCTTGGACTTCCTTAGCGTTCACGTTCGGATCCAGCATAAAGTTGATCAGCGCATAGGCCGCGTCCTTGCGCTCGGAGCTTTTCGGAATCGCGTAGTAGTCACTCCAGATTTCGCCACCATCGGTGCCAAGCGCATAGTGGATTTCGGGAATGTCCGAATTTAGCTGCTTACCGTCACCAGACCAGCAGATCGTTAGCCATGCATCGCCATTACGCATTGACGGCTGATAATCCGAAGTAATCGCGAACAGGTGCGGCTTGACCGCGATCAGTAATTTCTCGGCGTCAGCCAGTTCGCCGGGATTTACTGAGTTGAAAGAATAGCCGTAATAGTTGAGCGCGCTGCCAATCGTGGTCAGCTGATAATCGTGAACAACGGTGCGACCCGAGAAGTTGTCCATGGTGATGTCAAAGAATTCTTTCCATGACGAAATCGCCTTGTTACCATTGTGTTTCGTGTTGATCGCCATACCGGTCGATCCCCAGTTCTTAGGAACGCCGTAAAGCGTGTTATTGACTGATCCTGCCTCGGCATAGCGCGGGTCGAATGCTGATGAGTCGTAGTTTGGTAGGCGCGCAACATCGAGCGGTTCGATCAGGTCCTCTTTTACGTAATCTACGAAGGTATAGTTCGTTGGCACATATACGTCCCAGCCGGTGGCGCCGGCCTGCAGTTTGGCCAGCATTTCCTCATTTGAGCCGAATACGTTGACCTGCACATGCGCGCCGGTGGCCTCGGTGAAGGCATCAAAATTGGCAACATCGTGATAATTTGGCCAAGTCGCCAGAATGACGCGGTCCCCGATATCACCAGCGAAGGCAGGTGTCGGGCGCAGCCCGGGCACCGTAGCCCCTAGAACCGCCGTCGCGGCTCCCAAACCGGTAACATTCAGGAAATGCCGACGCGTGATCGAGCCTTTCCTATAGCTCTCCAGCTTTTCCATAAATTTCTTTTTGGAGATACAGTCGATATCCTTGGTCATTGCTTTTACTCCTCGTGGTTGCAGTTGTGGTCGAGAATGAGCGCGGCGCTAGGCTCCCAGGACACCAAGGCCCTGTCACCAGCATTGAACGGGCCATCGGCCTGCTCGTATTGTCTTGGCGAAAGCACCAGAAAATTGCCCAGAGATTCGTGCTTCACCAAGTATTCTGTGTGTTCACCTAGAAAAATACGGTTGTGCACTTCCACGCTCAGCCCGTCGCCCACGCGGTTCAGTTTCATCTGTTCGGGGCGGACGCTAATGCAAACAATCTGGCCTTTGGCTAGGTCGCCGCCGGGGCGACCCTGCATGGGCATTCCGTTATCCAAGCGCACAGTGGCAAGCGTATCCTTGTCATCAGTCAGGATACCATTGAAAAAATTTGATGTGCCAACGAAATCAGCGACATAGCGGGAATTTGGCCGGTCATAGAGCTCTTGTGGGCTTCCGAACTGTACAATTCGTCCCTCTCGCATGACGCAGATCCGGTCGCTCATAGACAGGGCCTCTTCTTGATCGTGAGTAACCAGCACGAAGGTAATGCCCAGCTGACGCTGCAGGTCCTGCAATTCGATCTGCATTTCCTTGCGCAGCTTGCGGTCCAGTGCCGCCATGGGTTCATCCAGCAATAAGAGCTTTGGTTCGTTGACAATGGCCCGCGCAAGGGCAACGCGTTGTTGCTGCCCACCGGACATCTCCCAGATCCTGCGATTTTCAAAACCGTCCAGCTGCACGACGGTCAGCGTCTTGCGAACCTTTTCAACAATCTCAGCCCGTGGCAGGCGCGGGCGTCGTTGGCGTAGGCCATAACCGATGTTCTGCGCCACGGTCATGTGCGGAAACAGTGCATAATGTTGAAAAACCATATTCACGGGGCGATGATGGGGCTCAACACTATTAACCATTTCGCCATCCAATATAACGTCACCCTCGGTCGGCCTCTCAAATCCGGCCAACATGCGCAGAGCGGTGGTCTTACCACAACCCGAAGGCCCGAGAAACGACAAAAACTCACCTTCGCCTATCGAAAGGTTCAAATCACTTACAGCACGTACATTGCCAAAGCGCTTTGACACGTTGCGCAGCTCTGCGACTATCTTCCGGCCCGTTGGTCCGACATCCTGGGCGTATTCCCCGTTTCCCATTTATTTCTATCTTTTTCCGATTTGTTAACTACTATCGATATGAGTAAAACTATAAGAAAAACAGCTTTGGCTGTATATACCACAAATTTAGTATATCAATCAGGGTATGGAGTAGGCGTGCAGAGAATAATCAAAGCGACCGAGGCCCTAGTTGATGCCATAGGCACTGAAGGCTTTGCGCAGACCTTATCAGATGCGCTCCAGAGGTTGGCACCTTTTGATTACACCGTGATCTTTGGCTATCTCGGGCCAGCACGACCGATGGACCTGTTTGATGACTTTCCTATGGGCAAGCGCAAGGTCTTTGTCGAGGACTATCAGGAAGGACCCTACCTGCTTGATCCTTTCTATCTAGCCTGCGGCAATAAGGTTGAACCTGGGCTGTACCGGATCAAAGATTTGGCCCCAGACCGGTTTTTTCAGGGCGAATATTTCCGCAGTTATTATGCCCGCACCGGCTTAGCGGAGGAAATTGGGTATTTCATCGAGATGCCAGGCGATGCCACGGTCGTTGTCTCTCTGATGCGGGCCAGAAAGGCTTTTTCTGCTAAGGAGGTGAGGCAGCTGAGTGAATTCTGGCCATTAGTGCGCGCAATCTGCCAGCGCCATTGGGGCGACCTTGTGGTCAAGTTTGGGACCGATGCGCAAGCCACGTCCGATGCCAGCATGCACAAGAGCATCGCGCGGGCCTTTACCAATTTTGGCGAAGGCGTTTTGACCCCGCGGGAACGCCAGGTAGTGGAATTCACGCTCAAAGGCCACTCAGCCGATGCCGTGGGCCGGATCCTGGAAATCTCGCCGGGTACCGTTCGAATCCACCGCCGCAACGTGTACTCCAAGCTTCAGATAAGGTCCCAAGGCGAGTTGTTCTCAAAATTCATCAACGCGTTAGGGTCAGCGAACGTCCGCTAGAGCCATCACTTGGAACGATCGGAGCCTTGCAATATCGCTATCTGAACTCAGTTAGCTGTAGGACTGCAAATTTCCTCGTAAGTACCGCGATCGCAGTTTGGTCAGTTTTACCACAGTCTGGATTTTGCAATAAACTGTCATTGGGGCATTCGCACTTAAGCTCCGTTTCGATCCACAGTGTAGCCATTAGTGCTTAGCGTATAAAATATATACTTCCTCCCGACTCCCCCCAAAGCGAAACCACCCCAAAATGACTCTACGACACTAATTGCAAAGGGCAGTGGGCCGAGACGCGGGGGCCTGTGATAGGGGGTCCCCTTTTCGTCCAGCCCCGCTGATCCGCAACCGTTAGCCGCAGTAACCCCTCAAGACACGACAGAAGCTGACGACGTCGGAACTGCGGCATGGCCGTCGGTGCGAGGCTTAGGGCTGCTTTGCCCCTCTGTTCCGGTTGAAAGAAATCATCGTCCGCCGATCACGACCCAGAATCCGAACAGATCACCCAAAGCTAAGTCTGCAAACCCAATTACCACAGGCACGTTGCAAGGTGCGTGCTGCTTGGCTCAGGGGCAACGGTCGACACGTCGGGGCACAGCCTGTCAGAGGGCCGCATACAAGCACAATGGGCGCTGCGCGCTACATGGCGGGCGCTCAACTGGACCTAGGACTCAGCGGGGCTTACAGCGCATCTCAGAGGCCAATCTCAAGCACGGACGGCAGACGAAGGACAAGCTGGCAGCCCAGCGCCACGCGGCAGAGGTCGGGAGTCGGGATATGGGTGAGCTAAAGCGAATTGAAGGCCAGATCGTGGATGCGGGGCTTATGCCTAATGATTCAGGTCGCCTGTCGCGATACCGTCCGTGAATGCCCAATGAATGAGTGCAAATTATAGCATTTTTGCGCGTGCTGCCAGAGAGGATACGGGGGCTTTGGGGGTAACTAATTATACTGCGCGTCGTTCAAAGCCCAGAAGGCTTTGGTGTTTTTTAGTTTTTCGTTATTTTGGGCATAGTCCCACGGTGTTTTATCGCCATCGTCTTTTGCTCTGGCGTCTGCGCCAGCGTCGAGCAAGTCTTGGACAGTTGCAGGGGAGCCGTAACGAGCAGCCGCATGCAGCGGTGTATAGCTTAACTTATTCCGCGCCATGACGTCTGCATCACCATCTAACTCAGCCTGCACATCAGCCGTGGTTGCAGTTTTCCACCAATTATAATCACACAGATTGCCACACTCAGCCCCCGCCGGCGTAGCGACGGTCAACATCAGTGCTATCGGTGCGGCGCGCATGGTGCCAAATTTTTTTAAGACGGCATCCTAGATGCTTGCTTAAGATTTTCATTTATACTTGTTGATGGAACCTTGCTGTCCATGAATACGTTAACCACAGGTTTTATCAAATCCAATTGGTCCACCGTGCCTGCCCTAATAGATACCACATTACTTTTGGCACTGTTGTTACCAAAAAGCAGAGACCCACAATTAGGACAAAACCGCTTTGTCATGGTACTTCCGCTATCGGCAGTATGGGAGTAAGAAGAAACTTCACCAAAAATTTCAAGCTCGTCTTCTGGAACAAAAAAGTTCGTGCCAAAGACTGAGCCAGTGGCACGGCGGCAATCTTCACAGTGGCAATTGAAAATGACAGTAGGTTCAGCGTGGCATTTGTAGATAACATTGCCACACAAACATTTTCCGGAAAAAACGGACATAATAATTCTCCTTGGACTGAGTCAAATATTATTACATGCGCCTGACAGCGCACACTCATTACCTCTTAAGGTTACTAGGCCACAATGTTAGCAGACCCTGCGCTTGGCTCAACAAATATGTTCAGTGAAAAACTGGCGGCTGAATTGGGTTTGCCAGTTTTTGTCGCGATACCGAATATCCAGCGACTGATTGATGAGTTGATTAGGCCAGCATGATGAAAGTGGTGGCTCTAAGCGATTTTGGAAATTTTCAATCGTTTGTATGCTTCTCAAATTTACGAAATATGCAAATGGGAGCTTGATTTTTTAATACCAGTTGGCAACAAACGCATATTGTAGTTTTGGAGATATACTGAGAGTCATTGAGTATCCGAATAAATGGTTGACGTTTTGGTCGCGATGGATTCAGTTTTGGAGATGATCCACCCAAACTTTTTATCCGCCGGCAGTCGGCTTGAACTTGAGCGGTGTTTGCGTCGCCACCGTGAAGAGTACGGAATAGCGCGTCGTGCG
>Ga0209533_1003343_pt1 | contig 14263 bp, 4 predicted proteins | sample COG_04_FD_184748 | JGI IMG/M metagenome (GOLD analysis project Ga0209533, IMG submission 184748) | Pelagic Microbial community sample from North Sea - COGITO 998_met_04 (SPAdes) (version 2) | ecosystem: Environmental > Aquatic > Marine > Neritic zone/Coastal water | place: Helgoland, sampling... | reverse complement strand
CATTTTGGAACATCTTTCTCATCAACTGATCCATCTTAACTAATGGTCCGAATTTCTGAGACCACCTCTCGTCTGCATTTCAGCTGTATATACTAAAGTATTGAAGAATATTAAAAAAGGTTTTAAATACACTCTTAATGATATAAAAATTCGTTAACGAGCAGATGCCTGACCAAGACTAATTTGAGCCTAACTAAGTGAAGGACCTTCGATGACCAGCCTCCAGCTTCTCAAAAAAATGATCCAGACCTTTAGACTTATCCCAAGAAAAAAAGGGTTTTTGCAGGGGTTCATTACTGTATTATCAAGTTTGGTAATTGGAGTTTTCCCGCCGCTTGCGACGATCGTTCAGGCGCAAACAGTTGGGGGAATCAGTATTGACCAAAAGGCTGCTGGACCCAACCAAGCGAGTTTGTCGAAGTCGTCCAATAACGCTGTGATTGTAAATATTGTGCCAGCAAATGGTCACGGGTTGTCGCACAATAAGTACATCAGCTTTTCAGTTGAAAGACCTGGGGCCGTGTTGAATAACAGTCTTGCATTTTCGCAGAATAAGACCAGCCTTGGAGGCTTGCTTTCGGGCAACCCTAATTTGAGAAGATTAGATCAACTGGCATCTGTTATCCTGAATGAGGTTACCTCGGAGAAGCAGTCGCGCCTTTTGGGGCTGCTGGAAGTTGCAGGTCAGCAGGCGTCCGTTATTATAGCCAACCCGAACGGTATAAGATGCAACGGTTGTGGATTTTTGAACACGCCTCATGGGACGCTTACAACCGGCAAACCGATCATCAAAAGTGGTGCTCTGCAAGGCTTTGACGTGACACAGGGCCTAGTCAAATTTGGTGGAAGGAAAGCGAATTTTAGCAATGCTGATGTTGTGGATGTAATCGCCCGCTCTATTTTTCTAGATTCGCAAGTGCATGGACGTACCCTACGCCTTCTTGCAGGTCGCAACCTGACTAGTTTTTCCGCCGATGGAGATTCGATTGAGCATACTGCGTTGGAAACTGCTGCTGGAAGGCCAAAATTTGGCATTAAAACCAATTGGATTGGCGGTATGTATGGCGACCAGATCACTATGGTGTCGACGGAAAAAGGCCTGGCGGTGCATGCGTATGGCGAAATTGTCGCCGGTACTGGCGGCATATCTCTTTCCTCTGACGGGGAAATCGCCCTATTCAAAAATACCCAATCAAAAGGTGGATTTTCGGCTAAAAGCATCTCAAACCGGATACGTTTCAAATCAGTTTCTGCAAATGGTGATGCGCTTATTGATACAAAAACAAATGCTCTCCTTGGGTCCCTGGAAGTGGGGGGTGACATTGAGGTCACCGCCCGCAAAAATAGCCTGCGCTTCAACAAAATTGCTGCCAATGGCTCTGTCACTCTGACCGCAAAGAAAGCCGTTTGGCTCAACAAGGGCGAAAAAGGGCTGAATGCAAATATTTATTCTGGTGACACCGTAACAATCGCCGCCGGGACTTTTATTGAGATCGATCGCATTGTTGCTGAAAACGGTGTCAGCTTTCTGTCTGATAGTGCCAAAGCTCAAATCATTGAAGCGCGTAAAGGTTCAGTCACTCTAACCGTGAGAAAAAAGGGCATAGAAGCAGACTCCATCTTGAGTGGAGAGAACATTATTATTCGTGCCCAAGGTGGAAATATTACTGCAGGTCTTTTAGCCGCCGAATCTAATGTTGAACTTAATGTCGATCTTGGCGGCGCAAGGATTGAAAGTCTGGCTGCGAGTGGAAAGGTAGACGCCATTGTCAAAAATTCATTCGGTGCGGTTTCCGTAGCGGCCAATGATGATGTGAATATCACCGCAAAGAACATAGCAGGCCTAAAAATTGCGAGTGGGGCCAATCTTGATCTGAAGAGTGAAGATTCCATTATTGTCAATCAAATCAAAGCAAACGAATTGCTAAAGATTGCATCCGGCAATCTAGTGGCGAGCACTATCCAAACGTGGAACGGCAATGCCGACGTAAATGTATCAGATGGTTTCACCGCTGATGAACTGGTTTCTGGCAAGGGGGTCTCGTTAGACGCAGGCAATAGCTCGGTTGCGGTACTCAAACTTATTTCCAAAGAGACCGCTACGATCTTGGCAAATAAGGTCAATTTGCGTGAGGCTATGGTTGGTTTTGATATTGCAGCTTATTCACAAACTGGCGTGATGAATTTTGTGCATGGCGCCGACCTCGAAATATCGACAAGCACGCATGGGACTGAATACCTTAACGATCAGGTGGTCCTTGGCGATATTCTGACCTCTGGTTCTACGCTGATCGAAGCAACGGGAGATGTAAGCTACCAAGACGCAACAACTGGCCGGGATATTGCGATCCTCACGGCCGGCGACGTGGACTATGGCGCTACCAATACGGGCGGGCATTTCCGGGTCAAATCAGACGGAACGCTTGATTTCAGTAATAATTCTTTCATCGCGCAGACGGGTGGCGGGCTTGGAAAGGTCACTGTGGGCGGTGTGGTTGATCTTGAGGCCGAGAATATCAACCTCGGCAATAGTGATTACAGTTTCTCCGGGCTCTATGTGAATGCTGAAAAAGAGCTAAATCTTGAAACGACAAAAATTCTGACGTTCAAAAATACTCAATTAGCCAATGGCAATATCGTATTATCGGCTAATACGCTTTTGATGAACAAAGACACGCGCCTTGATGCAGAAGGCAGTATTGTCCTGAACAGTGGTTCAGATCTTTTGGGTGGCGGCATGCTCGCCTCTGACAGCGATATTTTGATCTTGAGTGCTGGCAAGTTTGTGAATGGGCACTACGGTGGCAGCATTTCTGCGGGTGGTTCCGTGATCATCGGCAAAGCCGGAAAAGATAATGCAGTGGAGGCAATATCCCAATTTGAAAGCGTCGCGGGAGACATCACATCTGAGTTTGGCAACATTGTCATCATAGCAGACCAGCTTGGCACGACAAAAGCGACAAACTTTGTTGCCAGCTTAGGCGACATCTACATCACGGCTGAAGATAGCAACGCCTGGCAGGGCGGGTTGGACGCGGGCCAAGGGCTTGTAAGTTTTTCCCTAGCGAAGGGCGATATCAAGCTGGACCGTGGCGCAACGGCGCATGATATCCAGTTGATTGCCCCAAACTCGATTGTCACGCGCGACAATGATTCAAGTGATCTGCGCGCTGAAAATAATGTTTTGATAGCGGGCTCTGTTGATAAAAATGGTGTGCTGGGCCGGGTCACAAGCTTTCTTGTGGAAAGCGATATTATTGCGAAAGACGGTGGCGTAGCCATTGCGGCCAATACCATCGCTACGCCACATTCGATCACGGGAGGGGCCGGTGGTATCGGACTGGATGCGAAAATCATTTCACTGGTTGGCGATATCGAAACGACAGGGGGCGACCTGCGCCTGATTGGTGATACATCGGTTTCCTTTACGCAGGCTTTGGTTATAAACGGCCGTATCGTTGCGCAATCCGCAGATATTTCAATGTCAAAACAAGCGGATCTGACAGCCAGCGGCTCTGTCGTTATGATGGGCGGGTTAGATGCAGACGGCAATCTGCTCCGCTCTGATGAAATTGCTTCGGCCAACGCAAGTGTTACATCACAAAACGGTGACGTGATCTTTGCAAGCGATAATATCGAAATTGTTGATGTGATCGCAGGTGCGGGCAACGTTGTGATCGAAAGTGATACACTTTTAATCAACGACGTTGCTTCAACTAAAGGGACAACCTTTATTCAAGCCAATGACAGCGTGGTGCTGAACGGTGCGATGGCTTCTGGCAAGTCAATTGAGATTGTTACAAGTGATTTCTTCACCAAAGCGCTGAGAGGCGATGACAACACAATCTCAGCCGTCAACAACGTCATTATCGCTGGGGGATTTGATGATGATGATGGAAATGTTGTCCGTGCTGAAAGGGTGAGCACTAAACGCGATATCCTCAGCACTAAGGGGTCCATCTCAATTGCAGGGAATACGACGAACATTGGGTCCATGACGGCGGCAAAAGGGACCGCACATGTCGACACTGCCAAGGGTGCGCTCAGCGCAGTTACGGCCCAGTCAGCGTTCCTCAAGTCCGACGATACGCTGGCCTTGAAAAAAGACATCACAGTGACTGAAGGTATCGTTGTCTTCGGGAAAAACCTCGACATTTCTGGCGATGACTGGAGCGCTGGTAGCGGAGGTATTTTGATCGCGGGCGGTATAAGCGACAAAGATCAGGTTTCTGCAGCCACGAGCCTCATCAATGCGGCAAATTTGACAAGCACGTCCGGTAACATCGTTGCAAAGGGTGGCGCGCTTTCTAACTCGGGTTCTGTGAGCGCTGAAAAGGGCTCCGTTCAAATCTATATGAACGAAATCAATAAATTGGGCGATATTAAAGCTTCAAAAGGCTCAGTGGTCATCTCAGCCAAAAACCAGATTAATAGTGATGGAGACCTTCTTGCCGGTGACCAAATCGTGGTGTTGGGCAAGACACTCAACTTCTCGGAGGGTTCCAAAGCGAACGCAGGTAAGGACATCTTTATTGGCGGTAGGCTTGATGAAGAGGGTCGCCTTGAAAGGGCTCGTCAATTCACCAGCTCAGCAAAGATCGCCAGCACCTCAGGGCAAGTGGTTGTTGTAGCTGACTCCATCTTCAACTATGGGGGGCTTTCCAGCATAACCGGCGGTATCGCCGTTAAGGCCGATAAAATAAACCATATGGGCGACCTAGACGCCGGTGGGTCGTTGCATATTGAGGCCGTTAAGGGCGTCAGTCTCAGCCAAAACATTAGCTCAGGCGGTCAAGTCACTCTGTTGGGCCAGTTTGTGAATACGGGCGACTATAATGTTAGCGCTGAAAGTCATATTGTTCTTGCCCGGGGAGCGGACAGCGAAGGCACGCTTCTGAACGCTAAAACCGTGACAACCAACGGCGCAATTCTGGCTAAAGACGGCGCAGTTGTTATTGGTGGCGAAACAGTTGACAATAGCGGCAGTTATACAGCCACAAATGGGGATGTGCTTGTCATTGGAGGTACGATTACCAACCTTGGCGCCATTTCTGCCAATGGCGGCGATGTTCATGTCACAGCAACGACAAGCGCAAAGCTTTCAGGCAATGTAACGGCCAAGGACTTTGCAGCAATTCTTGCACCGACCATCACAAATTCAGAAACATCTGTTTCCGCAGGCAACGGTATTTTGTTTGCTGGAGGCGTTGAAGAAGGCGACGTCCCAACGCGGGCCGATAGCGTTTCTCTGATGTCTGATTTGAGCACCAAAACGGGTGATATCGTGTTCTTTGGTGACGTAATTAGTAACTCAGGCGATGCCGCGTCTGGTGATGGCAACATTCGTGTCTTTGCAGCTGGAAATGTCGCTTTTGGCGGCCTGAGCGCGTCGAAGGGGTACGTAGATATTCGTGGGGCACAGACAGCTGACCTGAACGGGGATATCTTAGCAAAGGACAGCATCAGCGTTTTCGGTAACAAGATCACACTTGTGGGTGATGCCATTGCGGATGGTATGATTGCCTTTGGCGGAGGCGTTGTCAGCGAAGATCAATCTTTGTCACAGGCTTTGAGCTTTGAGGTTTATGACGGTGATATTACCAGTGCCAATGAAGATGTGATAATATACGCGGCCAACGTGATGGCAAACCAAGGCGTGATCACCTCCAAGGCCGGAGATATTCTGATTGGCGGTAATACATTATCTGGCTCTACAGCTTATGAAGCGAGCAAAGGCGATGTCTTCTTTCAACTGGAAAACTCTCTGACCCTAAACGCGGGGGCTAATGTTACAGCAGGCGGTAATGCAGTCCTTATTGCAGATAAGACTTTGGTGAACTCTGTTGTTAATGCAGTGAATGATATCGTTCTTGCAAGCGCCATTGATGAAAACCAAAAACCTGTTTCAGGCACCTCCGTCATGATTGGTAGTGGCGGGTCTTTGACCACTACCGAAGGCAACACAATTATCGCTGCGGATCTATTTGGATCAAGTGGTTCTGTTTCGGCAGTAAAGGGTGCGATTGGCATATGGGTTGACAGTCTTACAGACACTGGAAATATCTCGTCAAAGAAGCATTTGGTGATTGAACTTGCTGGTACTTCTACTCTGAACATCAACGGCTCTGTGTCTGGAGGCGAAGGCACCGCGCTCTTTGCTAATAAGATCGCTGTGGCCTCTGGCGGCACCGTTAAGGGTGGCGGCGGTGCCGTTTATCTTGGTGGCGGCGTTAACGATGAAAATGAGTTGTTGCGGGCAAACTCTGTGACAAACAGCGGTGTGATCAACGGAGAGAACGGGGACGTACGAATTGCGGCTGAAACGATTAAAAGCAGTGGTACCTTAACTTCCGGAACTGCAGATTTGTTTCTCACGGGGGGTACGATAACGACGGCAGCACTTTCGGGAGGTAAAATAGGGCTGATAGCTGATAAGGACATTAACCTTCAGGGCAATGTCACAGCCTTGGATCGTTTTTTGGCTAAGTCAGACGAGGCTGATGTCCATGTTGGATCATTTTATTATAAGGTCGATGTGACAGCCGCTGCCGTTTCCCTGAGCGCTGGGGATAAGGTGTTCGTGCACCAATCAGTTGTGGATGCGCGCGGCAGCGCTGAATTTGGTATTAAAGGTGACCTCTTCATCCACTCCAATGATGATATCATCGTGGAATCTAAGCACTGGCATGACACGCGCGTCGAAGAGCGTCAAAATTATAAAAAGACAATCTGGGATAATAAAAACATCATTTCAGAATTGAAGGCCAGCAATGACATAGGGCTATTTAGTAAAGAGGGCGATTTCGATTTTAAATCATCGAAAATGACAGCAGGAAACGGTATAGTTGGAAGCTTTGGTGGGGGAATTTCTGGAGCAGCGAGACAGCATGGAGAAGCATATGAACTCTATCAAGACGGTCATCGCACCCTAGGGGCAAGCGGACACTTACCAGTCCAAATTATTGCAACTTCGAATTCACTTGCGTCGCGTGAGAAATTAGACGTTGACACTCTCGATAGGCTTTCCGCAGAAGAAGCTGAAAATGGAATGGCCAAGTTTCGAGAGATTTCTGGTAAAGGCAACATCGTACTCAGAGCCAATGATTCGGTCATAATGAATGGCCCAAAGATCAAAAGCGACCAAATTGTGAATATTCACTCGAAAGAGGGGGAACTGAATATGAGCGACGTTCCCATCTTTGGGGATGGTTACAACGGCGGGGAATTAACTCATAGTATTAACCCGGGGGATTGGAATATCGTTGGCTATTATACGAGTGAGATCTATGGAGACGAAGGCGTTCAACTCCTCGCACCAAATGGCGCTGTAACTCTCTATGGCGGACATATTATGTCAGGGAATGGAAATGTTGTTCTGGCGGGCCAATCTGTAAACCTTAAACCGACGACTAATGTCACGCAATTCACAACAAGCAGTGCGAGTGGTGGTTTATTCTCAAGCAGCACATTTTCTAGTTCTTTCTATCAAGAAAGCTCAAACCCGTCTGTTGTAATCGCGGGTGGCGACCTCTTGATATCTGGAACACAAGGTGTTGTTCTTGATACTGTTTATCTCCAATCTGGTGACGACATGCTGCTAACTGCGGGCTATGGTCTAGATGGCAACCTTGTTATGGCAGATGCCTCTGTTGTGTTTAATGCCTCCAAGGACGTTACCCACATGTCGCAAAGTTCTTCTGAGACGGGTCTTTTCGTGGGCAGCGGTGAGAGCTGGTTCTCACTCTTTGGTCATGAATCTTCTTCCAAAGAAGCTTGGATGGAAAATGTGTCTGCGTCCCAAGCTATCGCGGGCGGAAATCTGGTAATCAAAGCCTCTGGTGACATTTATTCAGAAGCAGCGCAGCTTGCAGCAGTTGGCAATGTCGGTCTGGAAGCGGGTGGTAACATCACTCTTTCAACGGTTGTGTCGGAAAGCTGGATGCAAATGTCAAGTTCCAGCTGGAGCTTTGGTATCGGCGCGACACTTCCTGACTTCCCGAAGTCAGCCAGCTTCTCCATCCAAGCGGGCTTGCAGGCTTCCAACTCTGGCACGAACTTGTGGAACCTCACCCATGTTGGGACCCAAATCGCTGCAGGCACTTCGGACAATCCAGGCAATGTTGTCATGTTAAGCGGTGGCGACACCACGATTGAAGGGTCGGTTGTAACTGCCACCGGCAACATCATGATCGATGCAGAAGGCAATGTGACGATCGCGGATGTCCATAATCAGAGCGAGATCGAAAATTACTCTGATTACACTTTCGTCGGCTTCACGATCGGATTAAGCAATCCGGCACTTGACGCAGTATCGGCCGCTTACAATAGCTTTACGTCTTTGCAGACGGCTATTGAAGACGCACAATCTGGCTTGCAAAATGTAAATGATCCCCTTAGCGCGATCAGTGGTGCAGCTTCTATTGCTCAGGTGTTTAATGCAACACAGAACTTCCAGAATTCTCTGACGACATTGCAAGGTGAGGTGGAAAAATATGCCGCATTTGTCAAAAAGGATCAGAACGGTTTGGAAGAGCTTGTTTTGCTTAATATCGACGCCAGTTTTGGTATTGAACACTCCAGTAACTTCACAAATACTCAGTCAACGACTTCGCAGGGCTCAGCTCTTTTTGCCAATGGCAATATTTCAATCGATACAGCGTTAGACTTCAACTTTATCGGATCTGACATTGCTGCGGGTGGTGATGTCGGGATCAATGCTGGCGGAAGCGTCAACCTTGTCAATGGAACTGACACTACTGAAAGTCAGACAGGTAGCAATTCATTTGAGTTTAATGTTGGTCTGACGGCAAGTATCAACGGTGTTTTGCAGGGCTCCATTGGAAGCTTTTATGCGAATGCGAACTTCCAAGTTTCACAAGGCAACAGCGGCGCAACGACATCGGTTCCGGCAACGATCTTGGGTACTAATGTCGCCATCAATGCAGGGGGTGACATCACAGGTGTTGGCACCTTAATCGGAGGAGAGAATATTTACCTGACTGCTGGGGAAAATATTTCTTTCCTTGCTGCTGAAAACTCAAGCTTCTCATCGGGGAACTCTTTCGGTGCAGGATTTGGGGTTACCGCTCCTGTTATGGCAGGTAATATCACGGGATATGGCTTCAGTTTCGACACAAACATCAGCCAAAGCCAATCCAGTTCGAGCACCTTTGTGAACTCTTTGGTGTCGGCCACAGGGGAACTTGAGGTCACAAGCGGTGGCGATACAAATCTAATCGGTGCTATATTCCAAGGAAAGGATGTGGTGCTCGACGTTGGTGGGAACCTCAATATCGAAAGTCTGCAAAGCACAGCTCATTCCAGCTCGTTTGGCCTGAACCTTGGCTTTGGCTTAGGCACCAATGCACAATTCAAGCCGACAAATGTTAGCTTTGATTTTGGGATCAAGGGTCAAGCTGCAAGCATGGCATGGGTGGAACAGCAATCTGGCATCATTGGATCAGGTTCCGTGAATGTGACTGTCGGAGGGAACACGGATCTGGTGGGTGGTGTCATTAGCTCAGGTGGGCCGCTTACACTTGATACAGGGTCGCTGACGTTCTCCAATATTTATGATCATAAGTTCTCTGCTGGAGGGTTTTTCAACCTCGGAAACTTAACTTATGAATTTGGCAGCAGCGACACGCTAGCCACGCAGTTCGCGGATCATTTCAACATTCTCACCGGAAAGTGGGACGCTGGATTTGAATTCTATGACATCCGACAGACCACAAGTGCCACCATTAGTGGTGGGTCTGTAACCATCAATGGCATCTCCGGTCTGCCTTCTGGCCTGAACACGAATATCGCACTGGGACAGCAAATCACCAGCAACGTCAGCATTGATGCGATGAGCCTTATTTCTGATATTCGTGAGATTTATAAAGCCCGGGAGAACTTCAACACATTGTTGTCGGCACAGTAATAACCAGAACAGCGAAATTCATTGTGTAATCAAGATGGCCCATTCTGGGCTTCCTTAAACTAAAAAAGATTGGATAAATGAGAAAATTTATTTTTGTTACAGCAGTTCTATCTGCAGTGTCATTCACAACACCGCAAATGGCGGTAGCACAAGCAAACACAGAGCAAAATCCGCTGCAGCTGGGTCTTCAGGCTTTGGGGAACCAACAATTCCCTGAAGCGGCAAAACTTTTTGAGACAGCCTTTCAAACAGGGCAGGTTGACGGTGCCTTTTTCTTGGGCAGCATGGCGGAGCTTGGCAATGGAACCGAGAAAAACATGACAACCGCGGTTGCGCTTTACGAGGCGGCGGCTGAAAAAGACAGTGCGTTGGCATTGCAAAGGCTTGGCCTTTTACAATTTCAGGGGCAGGGCGGCCTATTGCAGGATTTTGAATCAGCGCATCGAATGCTGTGTAAATCTGCGGACCTTGGCCTGGCCAAAGCAATGGTAAATTGCGCGCAGCTGTATCAAACAGGTCGGGGACTTGAACAAAATACGAAAAAAGCACTGGAATATTATCAGAAGGCTATGGACCTTGAGTTCTCTCCGGCCTTTGTGGAATTGGCGCGGATGTATTCTGAAGGAGTGGCAACTGAAAAGAATGACATCAAAGCCCATGAGCTTTTGAAATTAGCGTCTGAGCTTGGCAACGTCGCTGGACTTTACCATATGGGGCTTGCGGCTGAGACGGGCGAATTTGATGGAAAAGACCTCCAGAGGGGACATATGTATTTCAACCTCGCTTCAGCGCGTGGGCATGAGCCTTCAAAAGAGGCGATGATGCGGCTGAGCAACCAGTTGTCGTCTGAAGACCTGAAAACCGCTCAAAAAGCTGCGATTGCTTGGACAAAGGAAAAAGCAGCAGCTGCAGCCGAAAAAAAGGCTCGTGCTGCGAGTGAATAAGACAGTTCCGCTCCTTTAAAATCTAGTCTAGGAGAACACCATTTTCATGGGACGTTTCGCTGTTTACGCTGCGTTTGCAATTGGCCTGTCTTGTGAGGCAGCCGTTTCTGAAGATGCCCGCATCATCTCTGAAACTAAGTTACCAAGCACAGAGCAAATCCGCAAAAACGGGCAGAACCTTGCCGCGCAGCAATTGGCCGCGCGCCAAAAACTGTTGTCGCGTTCACCGGCGGGGCACTTAGAGGTGCGGCCATCGGCTGAGGGCATTACCAATGCAAATTGTGTAACAATCACTTTGATTGATCTGCGTGGCGTTACTTTGCTGAGTGAAGAAGAGCGGATTGAAATTCTTAAGCCCTATGTTCAACAATGCATCGGCCTCAAGTCCATTGATGAGCTTATGCGCGACGTGACACGCGTTTACTTCTCTAAAGGTTACCTTGCGGCGCGCGTTTATCTGCCACCGCAACGGATTGAGGATGGTCAACTCGATCTTCAGATAGAAGAAGGAGTGGTGGAAGCGCTGACCTTCAATGGTGACTTTGAGCGGAAACAGGGTACTTTGCAAGCTCTGTTCCCTGACCACATTGGAAAGCCTGTTAACCTGCGCACTGTGGAGCAAGGCATTGAGTTTATAAACCGTCTGCCGTCAAGCCGTGCTGCCATTGAACTTGTCGCGGGCACAAAGCCTGGCCACACCATTATCAATCTCAAAGATGCGCCGGAAAGGCCGGTCCGCTTTAGTATGAGCACAGACAATGAGGGCACGAAATCCTCTGGTGTCATTGGCACCAAATATAATGCCACCTTTGACAGCCCGTTTGGTCGTTACGACCAATTGCAAATATCCTACGGGTTTACGGGGGCGCAGGCGTTCAAATTTAATCAAAAGCCGGAACGTTCAGAATCTCTTTCGCTCTCTTACTCCATTCCCTATGGTAAAACGCTTTATCGTTTTTCGGCGAGCCGATTTACTTATGACAATTGGATCATACCTGATCCGGGAACACCTTATGGAACAAGCGGCGAAACTAAAAGTTTCAACTTGGGAGCGGAACGCACCATCTTTCGGGATCAAACGAAGGTAATAAAACTGAACGCTGGTTTGTCAAAATCTATCAGCGATAGCTTTCTAATTACGTTCGGTGTGCGCGTCCCAATTGAGGTCCAAAGCCGGTCACAATCCGGGCTTAGTCTTGGGGTGAACTACAACAAACGGTTTGAGAAAGGGCAGTTTTCATCCGGCTTAACGTATAAGCGCGCGATCTTTCTGCCGGGCATCACTGATGCTGCTCACATTTCTTTTGGCGAATATCAGGCGCGGTATCAGCTCCTACAGGCTAATATAGGTTACTCTCGGCTCATATCGCTTGGCCGACGCAATCTGCTTTATTCCCTGTCTTTCGTGGGCCAGAAAAGCGATGATAACCTGATATCCGCGCAAGGTTTTGCCATTGGTGGAAAATACTCTGTGCGCGGTACCCGCGAAAGCTATGCTGCCGGTCCAACGGGTTACTATATTCAAAACAGCTTTTTATTGCCCTTCAATCAATTCGACTTTGCGAGGGATTCCAAGTTGTTTTCTGGCATGATGGCCAGCTTTGGACTGGACTACGGCCGTATAGAGCCATCTTATGAGTATGCCGTAGCAGAGGCGCACGGCTTGTCTGTGGGACTGCAGAGCAGCTGGGAAAATCTCTCGTTTGAGCTGTCTGCTGAACGTATGATCGGCGGGTTTGATCGTGAGGCAATAGCCCAGCAGCTCGGCATCACTTGCGAAGAACTTCACGAAACAAAATGGTATCTGACGCTGGAGGCAAAGCTTTAGTATGGGTTTGAGACAAACACTGGCCAGCCTCGCCACAAGCGTGGTTTTTGGTGTCGCGGCGGGGCACGCGCAAGAGGTAGAGAAGCCGCCATTGCAGGCGGGGGAATGGATTTTTCAATGTGAAGAAGAGGACAATTTTTCGTCCTGCGAAGTGCTTTATATCGCTGATATCATTGTAGAAGAGCAGCGACTGCCGATCTTTCGCTTTTCGCTGTCAAAGACGGATGACGGCAAAGACTATGCTGTCCTTTACTTTCCTTACATGGTTGACCTCTACCTTGGCATGGCTCCAACACTTTTTGTGGATGGGCATAAACTTGACAGCGTGCCGTGGATGAACTGCACCGTAGACGGATGCTGGGCCCATAAAGCGATGCCTTCAAAAACCGTGCGCGCCATGAAACGCGGCCGCGAAGCTGTGATGCGGGTCCAATTACTTGATGGTAGACACTTTGATGTCAGCTTTACTCTCTTGGGTATCACTTCATCACTAGATAAGCTGGGAGCGGCGAAGTAAGCAAAGTTGTTGTTCAACGAAGGTCCCTCAAGCCCATGAGATGTGCCGTCAGCAGTCTGCCGCGCAGTGTCGCTATGCCTCCGCGAGGCCGTGTGCGAGTGAATATTGTGGGGCAGTGCCATGTCAGCAGAAGCGTTGGGCTGAGGCTGAGTAACTTTCGCGAGGGAAGTTGCTCTCAAAGAACTTTGGTAGCCGGTCTGGCTTCGCGATAGATACTTCTCCCAAGGATCCAAGAAGGTATCCTTGGTAGTCTGGATGGTCCTTAACAACTGCCGCTTTGATGCCTGGGGGAGATGACTGCCAATCTAAAATAGTATTTTGTTCTTCTTGAGTTTTTTTGAAAAACTCTTCTGCTGAAATAATGCCTTCGGGTGTGAGTGTGATTGACAACGCATGAACTCCTTTTTTCCTGAGTAAACAAATACGTATCACTACGATACACGTAAGAGTGATTTTTGAGGTGACCTGACGAGAGCACTCAGTATCAGTATTTACGGAACAAAATGCCGTCCAGCCCCTCTGATTGAAAGGCTGGGCGGGGACACGCTAGTTTTTATTTTCTGATAGACGGTGCTTATGCTGCCTCAGGCAACCTCACTTTATCGACAATCTCTCGCTTCTGTTCATCGCTGATACCCGCCGAGTAGAGCCCATAGGTCAGCTTATTCTCCGACCTAGCAGACTGATGCCCCACGATACTTGCAGTGAAGTGCTCAGGGGTGCCCGTGCGCTCACACTGGGTGATGAACCACTTGCGGGTGCTGTGGAACACCGTGCCGCGTAGCTCCGGGAGTTGCCGCCTGAGGAAGGCATACCGCTTCACCACCTTATCCACTGTCATCGTGGGGAATAGCCTGCCTGTAGTTGGCAGGGTGGTATCCAGCAGGTTCTCCAGGATGCTGTGCAGCGGCAACTCCCTCTGAGCTGCCTTCGACTTCAGTTGCCTGATGTCATTGGGGGCGACCCTGACGAACCGCCCCAGGTTCCCCTTGCTGATGACGTCCTCTGCCAGCAACCCACAGGCTTCCCCAGAGCGCAGCCCTGTGAGC
>Ga0209533_1003341_pt1 | contig 14265 bp, 8 predicted proteins | sample COG_04_FD_184748 | JGI IMG/M metagenome (GOLD analysis project Ga0209533, IMG submission 184748) | Pelagic Microbial community sample from North Sea - COGITO 998_met_04 (SPAdes) (version 2) | ecosystem: Environmental > Aquatic > Marine > Neritic zone/Coastal water | place: Helgoland, sampling... | reverse complement strand
AGTCAGTTATTCATAACTACTCATTCTCCTACTCTGACTTCAAAAGTACCTTTAAAAAATCTAATCTTATTAGATAATAAGAAAGCTCATAAACTTGAACATCAATTTAAGAATAGATTGTCTGAAAATATAATAGAAAGTACTACTAAAGGTACTCCTTTAACAGACAATGATTATCAATCAAGCCAAAAAAAACTTGAGCGTTATATTGATGTAACAAAATCTCAACTTTTTTACGCGAAATCTATTTTGTTTGTGGAAGGAATTTCAGAAGAACTATTACTTTCTTCATTTACACAATTAGATGATTATCAACTCGAAGACTATAGAGTTGAAGTCGTTAATGTTAAAGGAACATCTTTTTACCCTTTCCTCTATTTATTCAACCATCAAGAAGTAACTAAAAGAATAAACAAGCCAATAACAGTACTTACAGATGATGACCGTTTTACATCTTCTAAAAATTCAGAGTATAGTTTTGACAAATTATTCGAAACAAATTATTCTGTTTTAGATGAGTTAGATGAAAACATTCAAAATGGTACAAAAGTAACTAGGATTGCAAACCTAAATTCTGTTGCAAATAATGCTGATAACATTAAAATATCTGATTCTTTTAAAACTTTAGAATATGAATTAGCTATTCATAACATTAAGGAAAATCGAACAGAACTACTGAGCAATTTTCTTTTTGATTATGTTAATCAAAACTCCTCAGATAAAATTGATAAAATCATTGAATACACTCAAACGTTCGAAAATGATATTATGTCAGAAGCTGAAAAGCGAAAAGTAGGTATTTTATTATGGAAAGCATTACCATCAAAAGCTGACTTCGCTCAAGATTTTTCAATTCATATTCTTGAAAACTTAGCAAGCGCAAAAGATTCTTTTGTAATCCCTCCATATATACAAGAAGGACTAACTCATTTAAGACAAGGAATATGATTTATGACTTAAATGAAGAAAGAAGTGCATATCTACAAGCAAGAGGAAAAATCATATTAAATGCTTGTCCTGGAAGCGGCAAAACAACTACAATAGCTCAAAAAATTATTGAGTTAGAACAGTCAAAAGAAATTGATTCTTATTCAGGTATTGCTTGTCTTTCATTTACAAACTCTGCAAAAGATGAAATAAACGAATCTTATTCAAAACTAAGTGGGAAAATTTTAAGATTTCCTAATCACGTTTCGACTATTGATAGTTTTATAAATAAATTTATCACACTTCCTTTTTACAATCTATTAAATCGAGATTTCAGTAGACCTAAAATTCTTGACCATACAAATATTCTAGATGATATGTGGAGAGTTAAATACAAGAATAAAAAAACGGGGAAACTTCAAGATGGTCTTCAATATAAAATAAACCAATTCAAGGATAAAAACGGTAGAAGTATATTTCATTCATACCTACCTAGTCAAATTAGAATTGAAACTGATAATTCGTTTTCAGTAGAAGGAAATCAACCTTCAGCAAGTAAAGTTGACCATAAAGTTTTTAATAACTATTGCCAATACATAAAGGCAACTCAATTTAAAAAAGGATTAATATCAACAGGTGATTCAGCCTATATTGCTTTATATATTCTAAGAAATAACCCAAAAATATGTAACTGGCTAAGCCTAAGATTTCCATTTATAATAATTGATGAAGCACAAGATAATTCTTTAATTCAACACGCTATTTTTGAAGAGTTATCCAAACAAGGATTGAATAACATAGAACTTATAGGTGACCCTTATCAAAGTCTTTATCAATGGAGAGATGCTAACCCAGACGAGTTTTTAAAGAAATATAATGAAGACGAAAACTGGAGTTCATTTGATTTAACAGACAATAGAAGGTCTCCTCAAAATATTATTGATACATTTTCTATACTTAGAAAAACGGATGATACAAAAATAAACTGTGTTGACAATCCTACTTTAGACAACTCAATTATTGTATATAAATATTCCGAGAAAAACACTCAGTACATTATTAATCACTATCAAAAACTATGTAACACAAAATCGTTTAAAAAAAACAACATCGTTGTCAAAGGTCATTCATTAATAAATAAATTATTAGGAGAAACTACTGAAGAAAAACCTTGGAGTGTTCCACTAGCAAAAGAAATTATTAGAGCGAAAAATCTCTTTTCAGGTAATGACATCAAAAATTCTATAAATGAAATACGTACTATTTCTGTTCAGTTATTATATCCTGATAGTGAATACCATCACTTAAAGGAAATTGAAAGAGACATAAAAGAAGACCATATATTTAATGCACTTCTATTTGAGATTCTCATAGAATTGCCAAGTTTTGAGTTATCTGTTGCAGATTGGACAAATCAAACTCAAAGTTTTTTGAAAGAAAAATTAGACTTAGACAATGAAGTTGACTTCAAATTAAAAACAAGGAAAACCACAACCTTTAATAAACACATCACATTAACGGAATCAATAGATAAACATTTTAAAAAAACACATTCAGAATCTAATATTCCAATTACTACAATTCATCAAGTAAAAGGAAAAACTTTAGATTCAGTATTAATATTCTTTAACGATAGAAAACACGTTAACAACATAACTTTTGAAGACATTTCTAATCTGGATAATAGCTTCCCTGTTGAAAAGAAAAGATTAATTTATGTTGCTATGTCTAGACCTAAAAAAGTCTTAGCAATGGCATTTCCTGACACAATAACAGATAAAAATATTATTGAGAAATTTGGAGAAAACGTTAGAATTATAACTGAAGGTGAACTCAATGAATAAAGTACTACAGCTAACAATGTATAAAAATAATAGCGGTTTTATCGCTAAAACGAAAGTATGTAAATATAAATTAAGGTCTGTGTATAATCGAAAATTAGTGCATTTTAATCCGCTACTATTCTTATACTAGACCGTTGTAAGCAAGGCAAAGAGAAATCCGTAATAAAAGAATGGCAGGAGAAAAAATAAAGACAAGTATTCAATGTCAGAATATTGCACCTATTGAGAATTTGACAAGACTAATATCTTCAAACTCTTTAAAAGTAGGTGTCTTTGCAAATAATGGAAGTGGAAAAACTTTCATTAGCCGACTCTTTAGACTTACTGAAAATAGTAAAGAACTACTGATTGAAAACGAAGTTAGCCCAACAGACAAATTAATTACTATTGGCAAATCAAATAGCAGTTTTTCATTCTCAATAATTGGCAAAGACGGAATAACTCAAGAAGACTTCAAAATTCATTTAGAAAAAGGAGTTATTCCAAACATTCCTAAAACTAAATACACCTATCATACATTTAACCAAGATTATGTTGAGGAAAACATTAGTGCTTTGAGTTATGAAAAAGATAGTGAAATTGAAGGTTTTATTCTTGGAAAAATAAATATTGACCTAAAAGAAGACGAAGAAAAATTATCTAAAATAGAAAAAGAGGGTTCTGAATTAAACGAACAAATAAAAATTGAGGTTGAAAAATATGTCACAGAAAACGTTAGTAACATTCAGAATATTAAAAGATTAGGTGATTATAAAATACTCGAATATCAAAATATATTTAACGGAATACAAAAAGACAAATACGATATCTCAAAAACCTTTGACGAATTAATTGAAGATTACAATAAAATTAAATCTGTTCCTGAAAATTTAGATGATATTAAGCAAATTGAAGTACTAAGTTTAGATTTAAAATTACTGAAAGAAATAAAAGAAAATTGTTTTAATGAATATAGTTTAAGTGAGTTAGCAAAACAGTTCAAAGATAAAATTAAAAGCAAACAGCTTTTTGTTGAAACAGGTATTGGTTTACTCGATTCTGAAAAAAATAATTGTCCTTTCTGTGAACAAGTCTTAGAAAAAGATGCTCTTGACTTAATAGATAACTACACAACTTACCTTAATGATGTTGAAGCTAATACAATAAAGCTTTTTAAAGAGTATGAAAATAGTCTTCAAAAATACATTTTAACACTTGAAAATATTGAAATTCAGAACACTAAAAGAATAAATGAATTTAATAAATATAAGACTAAATACATTCCTTCGAGTGAAGAAATAGAATTAAGCAATTTAGATATTCAAACCTTAAAAAAGCAAATTGAAGTTATTATAGAAAGTGTTCAAGATAAAATTAAAAACATAAATAAATCTATTGATTTATCCGAAGAACAATTACAAGATTTGGAAAAATCTGAAACACTTTTTAATGGAGTCTTATCTTCAAACAATGAAGAAATTGAAGCAATTAATAAGAAAAAAGATAGAATTGGAGAAGAAAATAAATCCACCAGAAAAGAGATTATCAAAAGTGCTTATAACAATCTGATTGACGAACACAAGACCAATATTGAAAGTGTAGTAAAATTAAGAGGTCAATGGAAAGCGTTAAATGATGAAATAAAGAAAAAAAGGGAGCAACAGAAAGTAAGTAAAAAAGAAAAAGTCGCTTCTACTATAAAAACAGTCCTCAACTACTTTTTTGCCGAAAAATATTCCTTAGACGAAGAAAATTTCAGACTAATTTTCGATAAAAATACTCTAGAAAAAGACCAAGCCAAAAATATCCTTAGTGAAGGAGAAAAAAATATTGTAGCATTTGCCTATTTTATTGGAGACACGCATTTAAAAGTTGAAAGTGAAGATGATTATCAAAACTTATTCTTCGTAATTGACGACCCAATTTCAAGTATGGATTTTTCACACGTTTATACTTTGTGCGGAGTAATAAGAGAAATAGGAAAAATCATAGACAAATTAAAACGCGAGAGATTACTTATACTAACACACAATAATGATTTTATGCGTGTATTGTCTTCAAACAATATTATTGACAAAAAATTACTTCTCAAAAAAGGACAACTCATAGACTTCAATAATAATTTAACGGTTCCTTACATAAATCATTTAATGGATATTTATGAAATCTGTAGAAGAAATGGAATCCCTACTCATACAACAGCAAACTCTATCAGACATATCGTTGAGACATTAACAAAATTTGAAAAAATTGATATTACAGGAGAAAGTATTGCTGAATATATCAAAGAGAATATTCCTGACGACACTAAATCATATACACTAATAAATGACCTATCTCATGGAGGTTGGAGAACTGAACAAGCGCCTATTACTGATGAAGATTATACTGAAATATGTGAAACGATAGTAAAACATATTGAAACTAAATATAACGGACAAGTTGAATACTGTAAGAAAATATGCAAATAAGCCCAGCTTACAACAATGTATATAAAAAATAGGCGAAATAGTGCTAAATTCAAGGTTTGTGACTCTTATCAAACTTTGTGTTTAACCGAAAGTTTCGTGCTTCGAAATCGCCTACTTTTCATATACTAACCGTTGTAGTGCATTAAAAAAGAGAAAATGAATTTTGAATTAACAAATAATGATAGAAGGTATCTTGGTATTAAATTAATTGAAACCCATTGGGAAAAATTCCAATTAAGTGAAGAAATAGTTATTTATTTTGATGGTAGCAAAATTGTAAAGTCTATTGGCATAGATGAAGATTCTTATGAAGAAAGTGATATGAATGAAGAGACTTCTGAAAATAGAACAATTCTTTTACCAAAAACAAAAAAAGGAAAACCTAAAAAATTAAATTTTTCCTCATTTAACTCAAGAAATGGAATAGGAACATACTTTTCGTTTACTGCTGGTGAAGAAGGTGTAATCATAGGTAACTATACTAATCAAAGAACGTTTTACGATACTTATTTTGAAGGAATAGTGATTGAAGACTTTGTTGAATTAAGAAAGTGGTTAGATAATTTTATTAATTCATCACCCAAGAATCACTTAAAAGATATTCAGGATTTTGGAACAAAAAAAAGAAAACTTGTCCATATTAAAGAGGGAGACTTTTTCACCTTTAAGGTAGATAGATTTAACTATGGTTTTGGAAGAATATTGTTAGATGTAAGAAAATTGAAAAAAAACAAAGCGTTTAAGGACAAAAAAAATTATGGGTTATTAAACTTAATGTCTCAACCGTTAACAATTAAGGTATATCACAAAAAAAATACCTCTAAAGACATTAATTTAAAAGAATTAAAAAAATGTAAATCTATACCGTCTCAACATATAATGGATAATAGGTTTTTATATGGTGACTATGAAATTATTGGTAACATACCATTAGAGAAAGAAGAATTAGACTTTCCAATATCATTTAGTCAAAGTATAAGTCAAAAAGACTTAGAAACTATCTATTTTCAATGGGGTTATATATATAAAGAAAAACATCCAAAACAAATATCCGATGACTTAACAGGTAATTATTTTAGAAATGAAGGAGTAGGTTTTGATCTTGATCTAAAAAAAAGTTTATTAGACAATTGTATTAACAATGATTCAAATAATTATTACTGGAACAGTAACGAATTTCAAACTATAAAGGAGGATTTGCGAAACCCGAAAAACAAAGAATATAAAAACAAGATATTTAAAGAGTTTGGATTGAATCCACAGTTTGAATATTATGAAAACGCACTACAACACGGTGTATAAGTAATAGCGGTTTAAGTGATAAAACGATGTGTAAACATAAAACAAAGGTCAGAGTAATACTGAAAGGTTTGTGAGTAAAAATCCGCTACTACTCATACACCAAACCGTTGGCAACCATTAAAAAATGACATCCAGAAACTTATTCCACATATTAATCACAGTTTTGACTTTTTCGAGCTGCAACTCCAATTATCTTGACTTTAAGCAAAAAATCGAGACAAAAGGAATGTATAATTATGCCCTCTACATGGATACTTGGGGAGTTGGTGACCAAGGTTATTATATACTTCAACTCGAAAAGAATATTAATCCTGAAGAAGTCTATGTTGAGATAAATTTTTCAGATGGAATTGATAAAAAGCAAAATGAATGGGTAAAAGAAAGAACCGTATTATTCAATTACAGTGAAGCAGGGTTTCATCATTCTGACCCAAATATTCAGCTTATAAACAATCGACATCTGGTATTTTCCAGAGGTGGATTTTATTATTCATTATATGATTTGAAGCTTCAAAAAGACACTTTTAATGAATCTTCTCCTTGGCATAGATTTAGAGAATCAGGCACTTATGAATCTGAGAAATTTGACCGAAAAAAAGAAGGGAAAGCGTTTGATGAATGGATAAGTGAAAATTTAAATAAGAAAATTGAAGAATATATCGAAGAAAATAAATAACGGTTGCCAACAATGGGTATAAAACATAGGGCGGACAAGGGTTTCCGCAAGTTTCAGGTTCTTAATAAAGTTCGTGTCGGCCGGACAGTTAAGTGCTTCAAAATGCCCTACGTTTCATACCCGAGACCGTTAGCCTTCATTTTGACAAAACCGTCCACAATTAAACAAAAATTCAAAAACAATATTAAAAAAAACACTACGTTGAGTTGTTTTACGGACTGATAAATTCAAAAAAATATGGAATTTTATTTTATACAAGTAGGCTTAGCTTTAATGCTTGCTTTTGTAACCTATTCATTAAGTAATAGAATTAATAGTAGTGCGAATAGATATTTAGCCATTCTTTTTGGTTTTATATCATTACTATTTACACTTCCTTTAATTGGAGAATATTTTTTTGAAGAATGGTTTGGTATAGATATTTTCCTTGAAAGTATCAAATTCCTTATTCCTTCATTTCTTTATTTATCAGTATATCACTTTGTGAACACGCCTAATCATTTCTTAAAAAAACATTATCTACTATTTATTCCTTCTATATTGGTGGTTATGGTTTGGGTATTTTTAAATAGTACTGAAACCAAACGTTTATTTTTAGAAAACAACTATGAAATTTTAGATACTTTTTCAATAATTGTGCTTTTTTTATTTTCTGTAATCATTTTCTATTTTGTAATAAAGATGCTCTTTACACATAAAAAAAATGTTTTAAAACTTCACTCTAATAAACAAGGAGTAAGTTTAAATTGGCTTTATAATTTAGTTTTTGTATTTCCGTTACTCTTAATAATTCATTTAGTTTTTGAAATAAGTTATGAAGAAAATTACTTTGTATATTTTTTCAATTTTATGCTATTACTTATTTTGTTTTATAGCGGCTATCATATTGTACAGCAAAGAGAAATATTTGAATTAAAACCAAAACACATCCAAGCTATTGAAAGTGAATCACCACAAATAAACGATATTAAAAAAGAAGAGCTTATAGATAAAAACTTAGTGCTTGAAATAGCTAATGAACTAGAAAAATTAATGGAAGATGAACAACCATTTTTAAACAAAAATCTTTCATTATCCATACTTTCAGACAAATTAAATACAAGGACACATATTTTATCATTTGTTATTAATACAAACTATAATGTGAATTTTTACACCTATGTAAATAAATTTAGATTAGACTATAGCAAATCACTTCTTAAAAATCCGAAAAAGCAACATTTAAGTATGGAAGGTGTCGCTTACGAAAGTGGTTTTGGTTCTAAAAGCACCTTTAATACGCTTTTTAAAAAGCATATAGGAATGACACCTCTTCAATTCAAAAATAATGAAAATCAATAAGTTAAAAATTATCGCATCTAAGTAGTTGTTCAACTTTATCCAGTTGAACACTAATTCATAACAATAGGAGTTTTTTTGCCAAACAAATAAATTTTTATTTTTATGAAGCTCATTTTTTTTTCAATTATTTTATTTTTCGTGTTGCCTTTTTCGTTATCAGCACAACAAACAGTTAGAGGTGTTATAACAGACAAAGACTCTAAAGAAACCATTCCTTTTGCAAATATTATTATTAAAGACAGTAAGCCATCATTAGGAACAACTTCTGATGAAAATGGAAAGTTTATTTTAAATAATGTTCCAATTGGCAAACAAACACTTATCGTTTCATTTGTAGGTTATGAAACTATTACGCTGTCTAATATAAATGTAACCGCAGGTAAAGAAGTTCTTTTAAACATTGGATTAATAGAAAATTTGGAGAGTCTAGATGAAGTTATAATTTCAGCAAAAAAAAAGAAGGAAAAAACAGTTAATGAATTTTCAACTGTAAGTGCACGTTCTTTAAATATTGAAGAAGCTAATAAATACGCAGCATCGTTTGGTGACCCAGCAAGACAAGTACAAAATTTTGCTGGTGTAACAGGAAACGGTGACGATTTAAATAACGAAATTGTGATTAGAGGAAACTCACCAAATACGCTTTTATGGCGATTGGAAGGCGTAGAAATTCCAAATCCCAATCATTTTGTGTATTCAACGGGTGGTGCTGTAAGTATGCTAAGTTCTAATGTATTAGATAAGACTGATTTTTTCACTTCTGCTTTTCCTGCCGAATATGGTAATGGTTTAGCAGGCGTATTTGACTTACGATTTCGTAAAGGGAATAACAAAAAAAGAGAAACTACCATTGATGCAGGTTTTTTGGGTCTCGGAGTTGCTACAGAAGGCTATTTTAGTAAAAAAAGTGAGGCTTCTTATTTATTGAATTACAGATATTCAACCCCAAGTATTTTAGAAAGTATAGGCATTAATTTAAGCGAGGGTGGCAACTTAAATTATCAAGATTTAAATTATAATATCAACCTTCCTACTTCTAAAATGGGAACGTTCAATGTGTATGGATTATATGGTAAAAACACCATAAAGTCATCTGAAACAGCTTCTGAAAGTGAAGAGCAAGGTACGCAAACAACAGGTGTTTTTGAAACTAGTTCTAATAATGATGTAAGCACCTTTATTACAGGTGTAGGACATCGCATATTTTTAAAAGATAGAACCTATTTAAAAACAAATATTTCTTATTCTTCAGACGATGCAAATCTTAAAGAGGAAACTAAAAACAATGGAGTAATAGACCCATTAAGCGCTAGTGAATTTGATTCAAAAATTGAAGCTTTCCGTTTATCTTCCTTTATAAATCATAAGTTTAACGCAAAACATACTATTCGTACAGGATTGACTTTGAGTAATATTAAAGAAAAAACGATTTCTTATCACACAGGAACGAACGCAGAAGGGCATCTAGTTCCAACTAACGATAAAGTAGATGGAAACAGTACTATTTTTCAGAGTTATTTTCAGTGGAAATATAGAGCTACAGATAAATTAACATTGAATTCAGGATTGCACTTTTTACATTTTGCTAAAACAAATAGTAGTGCTGTAGAACCTCGTTTAGGACTTAATTATAAATTAAACAACAAACACTCTTTAAGCTTTGGTGCAGGTTTGCACAGTAGAGCCGAACGCTTGTCTACCTACCTTGTAAAAGCAGACGCTAACACTCAATTTTTGAATACAAATTTAGGATTATCAAAAGCATTGCATTATGTGTTGGGATATAACTGGCGATTAAGTAAAAACACGCATTTTAAAGCAGAAGCATACTATCAAAGCTTATTTAACCTTCCTGTTGATAACACTGGAGAAACAGGTTATAATGTGATAAATGCTCAATTATTTGATATTTTTAATATTACAGATGTGCCATTAACTAATGATGGGAAAGGTAGAAATTACGGAATAGAATTTACGCTAGAACGCTTTATAAATAAAGGATTCTATTTTCTAACTACATTATCGCTATATGATTCTAAATATAAAATTGGAAATTCCAGTTATTATAATACTCGATTTAACGGAAATTATGTGTTTAATTTTCTGTCAGGAAAAGAGTTTAAAATAGGAAACAAAGGCAATAAAACCTTGGGAGTTAATGCGAAATTTAACCTTACAGGAGGACAACGATTTACAGCCATAGACGAAGCTGCTTCTATAGCCAATCAAACTGAAATATTTTCAACCACACCATATATGGAAAAAGTAAAAGATTATTATCGTCTTGACCTAGGTATAAATTACCAATGGAATAAGAAGAAAACCACACATAATTTAAGTCTCAATATTCAAAATGTAACAAATAGGCTTAATAAAATGATTCCTGATTATTTTTATGATGATGTAACAAATAAGATTACCAAAACCACGACAGAACAAAATGGATTGTTACCAGTTTTAAAGTACAGTATAAATTTTTAAAAATCTATTTTTGGAATACTGATATGAAAGACAAAAAAACGAAAGGCTAACAATGTGTATAATTCATTGCTAGTGCAAGCTTACTTACGAAAATCCTCGCGGACTTTCTATCTGTGATTTATTTGCTAACTTTAATGCTAAAACACGCAACGAAATCATACACTAGACCGTTGGCAAACATTAAAAATCAATTGAAATGAAAAAAATTACATTATTTATTGTACTTGCGCTATCTGCTTTTAATGCTTATGCACAAGAATATATAGATCCAACTTTAAAAGAGTCCTTTGCATTAAATAATCATACAAACAGAGATATAGATTACTTTTCGATTATTGATAGTAATGAAAATATTATTTCAATTGCGACAACAGAAAGAGATTCGTCATTTACGGATATTTTAACTACTAAATTAGATTCTAATTTAAATCAAATATGGCAAAAGCGATTTTCTAAAGATACTGACTTATCATATGATATACCACTAAATTCTCTTATAGATAGTAATAATAACCTATATGTTATTGGAAGGAGTTCAACAAATCAATCGTCTGCAAATGGATTATTATTTGTTGTTAAATATGACACAAATGGTAATGAAGTTTGGAACTTAAATATGGATGATTATAATAACTCGAATACTGTTGATTATTTTTATCAAAATTCATTTCTAGACTCAAATAGTTTTTTACATATTATTCATGTTAAAAGAAATGAATCTAACACAGCTGCAAAGTTTCATTTTTACAAAATTGATTCAAATGGTTCTATAATTGAAAGCTTTTCAAGAGAAGATGTTGTAGATACCTTTAACAATAATTTCACAGGAATATCTTATGAAGTTTTCTTTAAAAATAATGAATATTATTTAAGGTATAGAAGACATAATTTAACATCGAACCCTACATTTTATGAACATTTTATAAAAAAAATCAACTCTACATCTATTGAAACATATTCTTTAAATCCTATTATAGACACAAATGACACAAGCCTATTTTATAAAGGAATAATTGAAGTAGATGATACTTCCAATATCTATTTAACTTATCCATTAGAAGATTCAAATAAATTTCAATTATTAAAACTTGATAATTTAGGAAACCTAATTTTTAATACACAATCACCTGCTAATTATGATAAGGATATTTTTGCTGTTAATATAAATTCTAATGAAAATTTATCACTTTTATGCAACAGTAAATTATCTACTTCAGCTGACAGTAAAACACTAAATCTATTAGAATATGATAATTCTGGAAATATAATTACAGATATAAATGCAAGTTCGACTTTTATAAATGGAGTAAAATATTATTCCGATAACTCTATACTTGTTTATTCAAATGGTAATTTTAAACTTTTCGACCAATCATTAAATCTTATTAACGAATTTTTAGGTTCATACAATAACTTTAATGATTTTAATTTAATGAATAATTCAAATATTACTATTTCTAGAACTACATTTTCTCAAATGTATTCAGGTTCAGATTTTGCAACTCAACAAGATATCGAAATACAAATAATTGATACTAATCAAATTTTAAATACATATAATTACTCAGGGGAAGGAACTTCAAAAGCATTCATACAAAATTTAATAGTTGATAGCAATAATAACTCTTTAATTATATCTGAAGAAAAATTAGGTCCTGATGAACTAGCCATTGGTGGTTCTAGAGCACCAGTAAGAAAGAGTGTTTATAAATATGATACCAACTTAAATTTATTGTGGAATGTAGAGATTCCTCACAGCATTGCAGAAGGTTATTATTCTGGAGATAAAAACTATGAAATAGATGATAATAACAACCTGTTTATAAATACGCAATACTTTGATTACCAAACAAATACTATTAGCAATGAACTTATTAAAATATCACCAGATGGTAATATTCTTTTCCAAGTTCCTAGTTTTAGAAGTCGAAATATTTATTTTGATGAAAATAACAATCTAAAGTTAATATCATATCCTATTTCTAATTCTTCAACCTATGATGATGATACTTATATTTATTCATTTGATGTTAATAATGGTAATCTATTAAATACAGAACTTTTTGAAGGGCTAATATATTTAGATTCATTTAAATCCATAAAAAACGATTCTTATCTCTATATGTATACTGGGAGTAATTCTTATAATGACACTTCCCCAAAATTAAATGTTTATAAAAATTATAATTTAGAATTTGAAACAAATTTGGCAATTACAGGAACGTATGGAGGAATATCTTCATATTCAGTTGATAATGATGGGAATATGAATTTTTCATCTTCTTGGGGACAGGTAAATGCCAAACTTCATAGAGTAACCCTAGACAATACCTATAATTATATTAATTTAAACAATAAAATCAAAAGAGTTCTTAGCACTTCCAATGACAAAATTTTTACACTTAATGATAACGGATATATTAATATTTATGATTTTGACTTGAATTTATTGACCACATCTATCAATTCTTATTATAACCAACCTTATCTTTTAGAAGTAGAAAACTATATATTTTTAAACACCTATTGGGATAATGTGATAAAAGTTTTTGACGAAAATGCTGTTGAAGTCAATGAATTTAAACTTCCTAGTTCATTATCGTATTTCTATGCTGATACAGACTCTAACAATAGTTTGCTTTTGTCTGGTGACTTCGGAGAACAAATATATACAAATCAAGAATATAGCTGGAGAAGAGGTTTAATCCATAAATATGATTTTTCAAGCTTTAATTTAAGTGTTGATGAGAATTATTTAACCAAAGATTCCTTAACTATTTATCCGAATCCAACAAATTCAATAATAACAATAAACTCTATCGATAATTCAATTTCAGAAGTTTCTATTTATGATATTAATGGTAGGTTCTTATTTCAAAGTAAATCTTCTAAAATTGATATTTCACATCTACCTACATCAATTTATCTTTTAAAAATTTCTTTACAAAACGGAAATATATTGAATAGAAAAATAGTCAAAAAATAACGTTTGCCAACACCGTATAAAATTAATTACTTGGTACAAGCTTACTTACGAAAGTCCTCGCGGACTTTCTATCTGTTATTTATTTGCTAACTTTAGTACTTAAACCACGCAACTAATCTTATACAACAACATTGTGTTTAATTAGTGAAATGACTCATTTATGACAATAATAAAATTAGCTTTATTTATAATTGGAATAATAATCTCTCTTATTTTACTAATTATAATATTTTTAGGAATAAATTATTTTCTAATAAA
>Ga0209533_1003339_pt1 | contig 14271 bp, 12 predicted proteins | sample COG_04_FD_184748 | JGI IMG/M metagenome (GOLD analysis project Ga0209533, IMG submission 184748) | Pelagic Microbial community sample from North Sea - COGITO 998_met_04 (SPAdes) (version 2) | ecosystem: Environmental > Aquatic > Marine > Neritic zone/Coastal water | place: Helgoland, sampling... | reverse complement strand
TACCATATTTAGAAACAACTTGTGGCCAATTACAATAGTATATCTCACCATGAGCATATGGTACACCATTAAATGAGTCGATTTTAGTTAATTTAGTCTTAGGTGCGTTGGGGTCTAAACCTTGAACGGGTAAAGTTGGTTTTTCGGGCCAATGACTTTCTCTAAAATTTTGAGGAACGTTATACCAAGCCCATTGAACCCTATTATCCCCATAAAACTCAGTAAATGATAATTTTAAGAAATCGAAATCATTTTTTTTACTTATTTGTAATGACTTTCTATATAATCTATCAACAAACCTGTTAAAACCGTTTTTATCGACCTCCCCTTTCTTAGGATAAAAAAACATATCATCCTCAAAAAAGAAATAATAATCATAACCCCTCTTTTCGGCATCTTCGGCAATCCATTGTCTACCACCACATATACCTAAATTATCTTTTTTAACATGTATTATATCGTGTTCTTTACATAGTTTTTTGTATTCAGGTGTAGTATCTAAATCAGTGGAATTATCTAATAATATCCATTGAGGTTTTTCGACAAAGTCTTTATCGTATTGATTCATAGACTTAATTAGTGTTTTAACCTGATTAGGACTATTAAACGTTATGACATACAAACCAACATTATTAATATTTAAATCATTACTTTTTAATTTTACTTTGGATTCATTTAAAACTTTATGTTTGTTATTTTTCACATCTTCAAAAAACTTACTTATTAAACCATTGCTTTCGATTGGAAAATATTGATATAAATCAGAGTGTCTATAAAGTAATATAGTAAATAAGGACTCTTCAGTTCCCATGTAACCTTCATTTAATGTACTTTTCATTAAATTATAATATTGGTTATTAAAGTCAGATATAGACTCGACAGGCCCACCAAAAAAACCTCCCCTACATACCTTATCAACTTTAGATGAAGTTAATTCACACATTTTTTTATAATTAAACCCATGAATTTCATTTTCGGCATTATATGGGAAAGTTATAAAAGTTATTTTATCAATATTACCTAACTTATCAATAACTTTATCGTGAGTAAAATATCCAGGATGTACAGTATTCGTAATACCAGCATCTAACCAATATAAATGAGTAGATTTAAACCTATCCATTATCTTAGCATCGTGCATTAAAAAAACCTTAGACATAACCAAAGGATTATACATATCCAATTTAGATTGTGTCGATTCAGATAACCAACCCGCTTGAGACCTCCATTTTTCAGACTGTCTTATTTCTGTAATTTTATCATAAAACTCATTTTTAAACCATTTTTGGTCTCTTACTATAAATTGAGTATTTTCTTTTGTTCTTTTTTTAAAAACAAACTCTTCAATTTCTTTATCTCCAAATATTATAAGATTATATGGTAAATCTAAAAATTGATTAAACTTTTCTAAATAATGTTCAAAGGTTCGAGACCACCCTTCGGATAATTCATCCCTTTTTATATTCCATAAACCCGTTACTATCGTAATATTATCCATTACTCCTTTATTTTACAAACCCATACAACTTTATCAAACGTTTCCTTCATATAACTTTTTAAATTATATTTTTCACACGTATTCTTTATATGTTCGTCACCTATTTCTCTCCAATTCCAAATTTTATTTTTATAATTTTTTAAAAAGTTTTCTTTAGTGTCCACATAGTCATGCGCCATTATAATATCACCACTTTTTAAATATTTTGATAAAAGATTAAACTCATTAATTTTACTTCCACCATCACACAAAATTAATGTAGTACCTTCTCTTTTGATAAATGACTCAACCATTTCAGGTTTTTCAATTTCTTTATAGGATTTTGAAAAAATATTTTCAATAATAATTTCAATATTTCTTTTTCTCATTTCTGAAAACCATTTATGTTCTTTAACTTCAAAAGATTTAATAGTGGTGTCACTTAACCCTATTTCATCTAAAGTTTCTCTTATTGAAAGTGTAGTCCCACCACCAGCGGTACCAATTTCTATTATTTGTTTAGGTTTAATTTTTGTAAGTAATTTTTCGAACGCATCACTAATTTCAGGTCTTTGTTGCATAGTTAAGCTAAAATTAGGTGTTAATTTTGAAGTATATGAAGTATGTCCTTTCATTTTTTTATTTTATTAGTTTTAATTTATTAATGACCAATTCTGCACTTTTTGGCCATCTCATATTTTTATCGTACCACTCTCTTTGATTACGACTTATAAATTTTAAAAACTCATCATCGTTTTTCACCTCATTGTACTTTGAAATAATTAAATTCGCAACCCCTTGATGTCCATTTTTATCAAATTCCATATATGCATGTTCTCTTGGTATCATGATATAATGATAATTAGGTATAAAAGCATTATGTATTTCACTTTTATATTCTATTCTAATATAAGGGACACCTATAGACATCATTTCGATATCTCTATAGCAAAGTTCACCAGGATGTTCATTGGCACTATTAAACATATCGACATCCATATAGTGAGATAAAGCTATTTTTTGTTTACTTAATTCCTTAAGGTATTTGTCAATATGTAAACTACTGGGGTCTAAATATTTTTTATCATATAATATTTTAACTACCTTTCGATAGGCATTATCACCTCTCCATCCACCACCTTTAAAGTATAGTTTATCATTCAATATTTCAGTATTATCTCTTATGTCTCTATGTTTATTAACATCAAAATCTTGGAAAAAACCGAAAATAAATGGATGTACCTTATCTAATTTATGTAGTAATCTATTTCTTTTTAAGTGTTCCACCATATATCTCCTACTAAAATGAGCCGACATTATACCTAAACATTTATCACTTTTTAAATAATGAACTACATGTGAAGTAAAATATTTAGTAAAAGTGATAACAATAAATTCACCATTATCAACGTTTTCAGCAATAAAATCAACATCACTTAATGGCGGATTATGACCAAATTGTCCCGCTTTAGATTGTAAATTTATTCTCCCACTAAAAGTTTTACCATCTTTATTGTAATTAATAACCTCAACCTCTGAATACTGTTTTAAATATTCAATAAACTTTTTATACCACGGTAAATGATATCTACCCCATTTTTCATTTTGGTACATATGTACCCTTAGTTTTGTCATAATAGTATAATCATTTGTTTTTGCCAACCCTTTATTTCTAAATGTTTTTTATTCAATCGTTCAGCTAAATTTAAAGCCATTTTCCTATCACCCTCTCTTTGGGTATCATCTATGACATAAGGTATGTCTTTTTTAAATTTATCAATAAAATGAATAAAATTACCTCTATTATTACCAACAGGACCATCGATGATTAATAAATCATATTCTTTAGGTAGATTATTTAATTTATCATCATCATACCAACAACAGGAATGTTTATTAACAAATGGATATTTTTTCAATGGTGAATATATGTAAGTCGATTCAGGAACTACATTTACCCATTTTTCATTTTCCTCAATACTTATGACATTATAGTATTTTACTAACTCTTTTGTACCATTTCCACTGCCTAATTCCAATATTGTCGAACCTTTAGGTATGTTTTCCAATATCCATTTGAATGCCTCTATTGGTATTGCCCATCCATCTAAATTTTTTTCATTATATTCCATTAAACTTGTAATTAAATTTTTTTATCTCATTTTTAGACAGATTCTGAACCATCTCTATTGTTTTATCACTCTTGTACATCTCTCTATAATCTGAAGGGTAATCGTAATTAAAAATATTTTCTCTTTCTTTATTTTTATTTAGTTCATATTTAACATATTTAATAGAATTATTAATACAGATATTTTCAAGTTCTTCCGATAAGTTTTCAAATCTAAGCCACTTATCAATAATTAATTTATCATCATTAAATGATGTTTGTTCTTGAGCCTCATATTTTTTATTGGAAATGTAATCATCAAATGACTTATATTCTTCAGTCTTTTGTCTGTTAAAATTAAATCGTTTACAATCAATGTCGTGAAAGTATCTACTAACCGCATGACTCCATGGGTTACGGACCACAGCATATTTTTGATATGTATTAACAATTTCATTATATAAGTTTTTATCGTTTTTATACACACTGCCCATAGTACCATGCATTCCTTTATAACCTATACCTCCGTTAAATGTTCGATATATTGTATGAGAACCTGTTTTAGGCACCCTAAGAAAAAATAACTTATAATTATCAACCAACCACATACTTTAATTTATAAGTTTCCTGTTATTCGTTCACCCCAACCTTTAGACTCTGAAAATGGCCAAACTACCCAATACTTAGGTTTTTCAGCTGTCGGGAATTCTCTCCAAACTTTACAATAACCTGCCGGGTCAGTCATCATTCGTTTAATCTCGTTTTTATCCGCATCCTTTCTAAATAAAGTCTTATCATCTTCTCCATGAAATGCGACAACCCAATATTCGTAATCTTTTTCAGGTACTTTATCAAAACCAACATCTATACAATGTTTAAATATTGAAGAAAAACTTTCTAACCACTTTTCTTCACTACCAAATTCTTCAATACCCGGATTTGGTGGATAATTTTTATCAATAGTATGTTGTTGTATTGCTCTTTTTGAAAATAGTAAACCTGAATACTCCTCATATTGCCTTAAAGTTCTTTCAGTACCAAACCCATATATACCTTCGTGACCTTCTTGTTTTTCACCATCCATACCAAATAACTTTCTATTAGTTAAATGTGAATGACTATTTTTTTCTCCCCATGTACTATCATCATCCCATTGTTTAGTTCTACCCTTACGAGTATACTCATGCCAAATCAATGTTTTATGTGGGTGAAATAAATCATATCCCCATGTAAATGCTCTAACTGCGATTGATATTTCTTCCCCGTGAAAATAATATTCTGGATTATGTTGTACTTCTTCAGAAAACTGACCTAAGGTAAAGCACATATGTGCTGAATAGAACCTTGATGGTACTGGTGTATCTAATTCCTTCCAATTAGGTATTGTTTCAGGTAAGAAAAAGACCGCACCTTCAGGAATGAATCTATCAAAAGACATTCTCCATGGTTCCATAACTCTACCTTGAGGGTCGTTATCGGGGTCAAATGAAGACACATACCCCGTTAATAGTGGTTTAGGTATACCTAATTTTTGAAGGTCCTTAATCATTTTTATTAGTTCCGTATCCCAATTTGGGGCGAACCTCATATGGGAATCAATTTGTAATGTATACATTTCACCACCATAAAGTTGTTGAACTTGATTTCTAGCCCAGCAAACACCTTTAGCGTCAGTATAAAGTACATCACTAATTCGGAACCTTTTATCGTCTCGATACTTATCTAAATTATCAAATCCGTCCTCAGGGTGATATTGTCTACAAATACCTAACACTAAATTCTGAGGTTTTTTAGCGTTCTCCAACATATCCTCAATAGTTTTCACTAATTCAGGGTCTCTATATGATGCTATTTGTACAAAAATTGTTTGTGGTTTACGAGCCATTGTTTTTATTTCTTTTAAAAGTTTATATTTTTATTCTTATACTAAAAAATCATATAAAAAAACCAATTGTAAAGAACTAAACACCATTTTCAGATATTTATAATTGATATGAAATTATTAAGAACAATTACAGAAATAGTTGAAGAAGCGGAAACTAATTATTACACCGCCTCTATAGAAGCTAATGACCCGAAGGAGCTTGAAGTTTTAGAATCCAAATTAAATGATAGTCTCAGATTATTAGAGATTTACAAAGGTATAAAAAAAGAGGACTAAACCTCTTTATTATTATTTTAAATTAACTTTGGTTCTATATTGAACTAGTCCCCTGTGGGTACTCCACCAACATCTTATCAATATCTTTTCTTTCGGCTTGTACTAAGTAAAAACACTTCACTTTAGAGCTTAAAATGTTTGAATTCCCTACAATCACAGTATTATCAATAATATCCTTAACAAATAAGTTTTGATGTGACCCAATTGGTGTTAATTGTACTGTTATTGTACTTTCATCAACTAATTCTAACCAATAATCTGGTAACTCAATAACTTTACTACCCTCTAATTTACCTCTAACATAAACACCGTGTTCAGGTCCCTCTAATGAACCATGTCTTAAATTAAAACCATCTTTAGTAGGGTGAGGTATTAAGAATGATTTAGACCTTGCATTTAAATTACCATCATGGTCTACTGTAAAATTATTCGTACCTCTAGAATCATAACCTTCAATTTGATTAGTTCCAATAAAAGATGATTTTATTTGTACTACCGTACTATAACTATCATCAGCTTCGAAGAATACTCTAGGTCTAAGGGTTGGGGATACTGAGACGGTTTTAATTATCGCAGTCAACTCATTACTATTTGACCTAAATTCTAAATTATTATCATCTTGGTCAACTATTCTATTACCCCCTAAACTACCGTCTCCTGTATATAAATTTTCAGAATCGGTAAAACTAACACCTCCATTACCATCAGTAGTTAAAACTTGTCCAACTGAACCATCAGTTGTTGGAAACGTATAGCTAGAATTAAATTTTATAACCCCACCGGTAGAAATTTGTATTCGTTCACTACCTCCTGAAGTTAAATCTAACCCTGTCGTATTATTATAATATAGTCCGTTATCGGCCATGTTCTTTTTTTTATTTTGGCTATGGGAGAGAAATAAATCTCTCCCGTTAATTATAGTCTATTGATAAATAGTTTCAATACAATTTATATTGATTTTTTTTATCTTTAATTAGATAACTTGTACCCAACCAAATGACTTATAGATGTATACACCTTCTCTACTATCAGTTTGATAAACCATCAATCCTGTTGCTGGTGTACCAATTGCCAATCTTTGAGCTGATGTCATTCTTGGGAATAAGAAACCTTTTGTAGTTGAGTTTACCTCTAAGACTGCTGAAGCCTCAGGTGCTGTCGCTCCTCCACCGATATGAACACTTCCAGATGAATCATCTACAAATACAATTGTGTTAAGATTAACATCACCTTTAATAAAGTTCAATACTTGCCCAGCACCAATGTCATAAGTTCTTGAACCATCTGTCTGTGTACCATCGATATTATAGATATTTTGAGATGTTACCGAACCATCAACTGTAATGTCAATAGTATCAGCCGCACCACCTGCAGTAATTATTGCTGATGAATCCGAAGATGTGAACGTTAATGTACCACCTAAGTCTACATCTGAATCAGTTCCCGCGGTTCCTGCAAATGTTAATGAATCATTAGCTAATTTCCCATTTGCGATAGAACCGTTAACTAAAGATGCAGTTACTGATGCTCCTGCACTTACAGTGAAATCAATTTCTGATGAATCAACGAAGTTAGCCACTTCAAACACTGAAGATAATACCTCAGTATCAAAGTCAGAAACTTGAGATGCAGTGATATCAATTGATACATCAGCCGCCGCAGTTAATCTACCTTGACTGTCAACTGTAAATGTTGCTACTGTATCTGCCGCTCCGTAAGACGCCGCAGTTACTGCTGTATCATCAAGATTAAATGTTACTGTGTCAGTTGCTGAACCTACACCTGTAATACCTGTACCACCTAAAAGGTTTAAAGTATCACCTAACTGTACTACTTGTCCAACACCACTATCACTAGATAAGTTAAATTGGAATCCTGAAGCAGTTACATCAGGTTTACCGTTACTTAAAGATAATGTTAATGTTCCTGAACCTAATGTTGCACCTGTTACGAACGAATCCGAAACTGATGATGCATCTACTGTTAAGTCTAAAGAACCTGAACCATTTCCTGTAGCTACAATCGAACCATCAGAAGATGTGAATGTTAAACTACTACCTAAATTAATATCAGAGTTACTACCTGCAGTACCCGCAATTCCAATTGAAGAGTTAACTAAAGATGCCGTTACTGATGCTCCTGCACTTACAGTGAAATCAATTCCAGCCGCACCTGTAGAGTCTACAAAGTTAGCTGATTCAAACACTGAAGATAATACCTCAGTATCAAAGTCAGTTACCTGAGATGCCGTTATTGCAATTGCTTGTTCTGATGCCGCAGTTAAACGACCTTGTTGGTCAACTGTAAACGTTACCGTTTCACTTGCCGAACCATAAGTACCTGGAGTCACTGCCGTATCATCAAGTGTAACTGTAATACTTAAATTACCATTATCTACAGTTGAAATACCTGTACCACCTAAAATATTAAGTCTATCACCGTTATACATTGTTGATGTACCTTGGTCACCTGTAGTTGCCCATTGGAATCCTGTAACGTCTACGTTAACACCATCATTTCTCGTAAGTCTTAATGTACCTGACGCTGGTGAGTTGATTGCTCCACTCGTTACGAACGTATCGTCAGTATCAACACCTGTGATTTCAATATCACTTTCTAATCCTCCGTTTATCGCTAAAGTAATTGTACCCGCGTTGTAAGTACCTCCAGTAATAAAAGGTAACTCAAAGTTACCTGATACTGTACCTGTACCTGATTGTGCAATACCCCATGAAGTATCATAAGCTACACTTGTTAATGCGTCGATAGTAAATGTGGTATCAGCGATATCATTATATGCTACTGTTACTACATTTGAAGCTTCGGTTACGTCTGTGACTACTGTACCAACAGCGATATCACTACGTGTTCCGACAACCCCGTTGCCATCTGTCACCATAAAGTTCGTATTTGAACTTGATGATGGAATTCCTTCAAACCTAACACCTGCTGCGTCTACGTGGAAATCTGTACTCGGTGTAATTGTACCGAAACCAAATTGTCCTGATGCGTCGATAATCATCCTATCAACCGTACCCGTAGCGAACGTTAAACCTGAAGTTTGTAAATTTAAACCATTTGTTGCCATTGTTATTTTGTTTTTAAATTGGTTATTATCCCTATTATATTAGTAAGGCTGCTATAGTACATTGACCCAACCTAAAGATTTATACATAAACATCCCCTCTTTAGCATTACCTGTGTTATCTGTACAATACACCAATAAACCTGGAATGGGATTACTTATATTTAGTCTCTGTGATTGAGTCATTCTTGGAATTAAAAGTCCTTGACTTTCACTCGCTAATTCTAATAAGGCACATACAGGAGATGTTGTTCCTGTACCGATAGATACTCCTGTTCCACCACTAAATGTTAGGTGGTTAGTATCTTGGTCGACAATACGGTCACTATCAAGTGTACCATCGTCTGTATATATGTTGGTATTAGGTATCGTTGAAATATCTCTGTACTTTACCTCAGTACCATCAAGCACTAAAATAGAGTTGACGTTAACATCTAAGTCAACTGTCGAGATAAATGTCTTTCCACTTACCGATAATCCATGTCTTGTTACAAACTCTCTTGCCATTTTATTTTTTTTTCTTAAGGCTATTGAGGGAAGGAGGACTTCCCTCAAAATTTTAATTATTATTCTTTATTATTAAATAGATATTCTAAGTAATAACATTGGTTATTATAACTTTTATTTTAATTATATTTTAACCGCTCTTGTATTAGCTATACAGTCCATTGATTGTGCTACACCAGCTACCACTCTTATTTCACCATTTGCAGTTGCGTCAAGTTCAACTCCTGAACTAAATGTACCTAAATCAACAGTTGACCAATCAGCGAATTCTACAGTGTCAGTTCCTTCAGGGTCTTTACCAAATACCGCAGTAAAGAATCCTGAACGGTATCCAGTTCCTCCACCTTTTTCATTTAAGTAGTATTCAACATGAACCGCTCCATATGTCAATGGGTCAACAGTAAATAAGACTTGTGTACCCGCACCTGATGATGTAACTCTGATTGTTTGTTCTGAATCAATTACGACTGTATTACCGTCATTTCTTTCTAAAATTGCCTCAGGGTAATCAACAGTTGCACCCGTCACGAATGTATCACCTGTTAATGTACCAAAACCTGATACTTCAATATCTGTTTCTAAACCGTCATTAATCTCTAAAGTAAGTGTACCCGCATTTAATGTTGCCCCTGTGATAAATGGTAACGCTACAGGAGTTGTACCAAGTGTACCTGACCCTGCAAATGCTACGTCCCATGCACTACTGTAAGTTACACCTGTTACCGCAGATATTGTACCTATATTTGTAGTACCAACTGAAGTATTTAAAGTTATACTATTATTAGTTATCGAACCACCTGAAACATATGCTTGGTCTAAAAAAGTAGTAATAGTTAAACTACCATCATCTACAACATTTAAACCTGGTCCTCCTCTAAAATTAATTCTACTTCCATTATAGAAAGTTGAGGTACCTTGGTCACCTGTAGTAATAAATTCTAAACCTGTAACGTCAACATTACTGTTGTCATTTAATTTAAGTCTTAATGTACCGTCTACTGGTACATTGATTGTACCACCTGTAACAAATGTATCACCTGTTAGTGTTCCAAATCCTGAAACAACTATGTCAGACTCTAATCCTTGGTTTATTTCTAAAGTAAGTGACCCTCCGTTCAGAGTTGCACCTGTAATGAATGGTAATTCAATTGGACTAGTACCTAAAGTACCGTATCCCGCTAATGCGACATCCCAATCGTTATTATAAGTTAGTCCTGTTACCGCAGCTACTTCTACGCTAAAGTCCGTTCCTTGATTATTTGTAAAGGTCAGTGCTCCTGTCCCTCCGTTTAATGTACCACCTGTTACGTGAATATTCACGTCAGCGATTGATACCGTACCTCCTTGATTATCTGTTAATACAAGGGTTGAATCTCCTATTCCGCTTAGCGTACCACCTGTTATGAAGGTATCACCACTAAACGAGGCTAGTGATAAATAATTTACTTCATTATTTGACGGGTCTAAAGCTAGAATAGTATTCGATAATGTTTGGTCTAATTGTACGTCACCAAGGAATGTACTCCCTGAGACTCTTAAACCATTTCTTGCTACTAATTCGTGTGCCATTTTTTTTGTTTTTTATATAATGTGTTTAATTATCCTAATATTCCAGGTCCCCCCTAAAATATTGGCTTTTAGTAACGCATTGTTACCATTTAATTCCATTCCCCATGAAAAATTATTAGTTGTTCCTATATCAACTGTTGAGGAATCATTGAATTGTATGTCAGTACTTGACCACACGGACTGAACCGTTCCCGCTCTATAGTTAGTTCCATCATCAATTACATAATCAAAGAACGCCCCCTTATAGGTTGTTGTATCTACAAAATCAATAGTCGCACCACTAACTGACACATTAGAGTCATTTACTAAACCTATATGAGTTAGTATCTCTAATCCCGTTATCAATGATGTGGTACCATCATTTTTATATAATGTGATAGAACCTCCTGAATATGTTCCACCTGTTACTTCAGCGGCGAAACCTGTGGCATTAAAATCAACTCCGTCATTTAACCCTAAAGTTAATTCTTTTGTTAATTGATTATACGTTACACCTGTCACATATGTGTCCTCAGTAGTACCTGTCGTAAATCCTGTTATATCAATAGTACCTGAATCATTTCTTTCAAGAGTTAAAGTACCTGTTGAGTTAGTGTAAGTACCACCTGTTAAGAAGGTATCCGTACCTGTTCCACCCGTGGTGAATCCTGTTACACTAAATGTTCCACCAGTACTATTAGTAAAGAGTGCAGTACCATTAGTATAGGTACCACCTGTTACCGTTACATCTGTACCATAAAATATTCTCCATCTTGCATTTGCTCGTGTAACCCCACTTACACCCTCAATTGACGAGTCTAACCAAGCATTAACAAAAGCTAAACCATCTACAGTATCATCACTTACGACATATTTTCCAGTTGAGGGGTCTTCTTCAGTTGACCCGCTGGCATTATTAAATAAAGTTTCATAATTAGGAATCACATACTGATAAACTTTGTCAGTTTCGTGAACGTAGACCTGCATACCTAATCTACGTCTACCTGATGTTATACCATCATCCTCGATAGTTACCTTACTAGGTATAAAACCAAGATTAGATTTTGAATAATAAATAGGGATGGTATTACCACTATTTTCTATAAGACCACTACCACCAAAAGTTTGATAGTTTAAGTCAGATAGTGACCATACTTCCATATACCCACCAGCGGTTAACACACTAAAGTTAGAACCAACAACTGAAAGTCTGGTTACCACATCGGGTGTCGATAATGTTGTTCCTACACTAGGGTTTTTATATATGAATGACATCTATTATTTGTTATTTCTATAAATAGTAAAATCTATTTCAAAATTCTTTTTTTTATCCAACTGTATTACCTTTAAAGTATAAATCATCAGTACCATTATTACTAATATTAAATGCGGTATTAGCATATGAACTATATAATCTATAAGTATCGGCTGGCCAATTAACTCCATTATAATTACCCGCTAAATTATATATAGATGAACTCATCGTAGCAGATAATAATGTGTTAGGGTCTGAATTAATATTGTACCCGATAGTTAATTGCCTATCAGTTGTATTACCAAGTTGTGACTGTGGTATTAACCAGTGGTACCAAGCTCCTCCCGCAGCAGTTCCTTGAGGAACTTCTGTAGTAACAAAATTATATTGTGATATTGGATTTCCAAAACTATCATTACCACCACTAACCTGTGGTATATCCGCTTCAATAACTGTAGGGGCAGTACCATTATAAAAACCTGGCCAATCCATAAATGTTGTAATATCTGAACCTGTAGATGGTGGTGATGAGAATCCAAATCCAAAGAATGTAGACCCCTGATTATTCATATAAGTCGCAAAAGCATTGTTGTTAGTACCTTCAATTATAAATAGTAAAGCTTTAGGTGCCGCCCCTTCTGTTGGTGTAGGTGTTGGTGTAGTAGTATTAGTTGGTGTCATAGTAGGTGTGTTAGTTGGCGTAGTGGTTGGAGTGTTGGTCGGTGTATTTGTTGGAGTATTTGTCGGTGTGTTTGTAGGCGTATTAGTTGGTGTGTTTGTAGGCGTATTAGTTGGGGTAACAGTCGTTGTTGGAGTATTAGTTGGGGTATTAGTTGGCGTATTAGTTGGTGTATTAGTTGGTGTGTTAGTTGGAGTGTTAGTTGGTGTTGGTGTGTTAGTTGGAGTATTTGTAGGGGTATTAGTCGGCGTGTTAGTTGGTGTATTGGTTGGCGTATTAGTTGGAGTGTTAGTTGGTGTTGGCGTGTTAGTTGGTGTGTTTGTAGGGGTATTAGTCGGAGTTAAAGTCGGTGTGTTTGTAGGAGTTGATGTAGGAGTATTAGTCGGCGTGTTAGTTGGTGTATTGGTTGGAGTGTTTGTCGGTGTGTTAGTTGGAGTATTGGTTGGGGTATTCGTTGGAGTGTTTGTAGGAGTTGATGTAGGGGTATTTGTTGGAGTATTGGTTGGGGTATTCGTTGGAGTGTTAGTCGGGGTATTAGTCGGCGTGTTAGTTGGTGTATTGGTTGGAGTATTAGTCGGAGTGTTAGTTGGTGTTGGCGTGTTAGTTGGAGTGTTTGTAGGAGTGTTTGTAGGGGTATTAGTTGGTGTGTTTGTAGGAGTATTAGTCGGAGTGTTTGTAGGAGTGTTTGTAGGCGTATTAGTAGGCGTATTAGTAGGAGTGTTTGTAGGGGTATTAGTCGGAGTATTCGTTGGAGTGTTAGTAGGTGTATTAGTAGGTGTGTTTGTTGGAGTATTGGTAGGAGTATTAGTTGGAGTCGAAGTATTAGTAGGCGTATTAGTAGGAGTATTTGTTGGAGTGTTTGTTGGAGTGTTAGTTGGGGTATTAGTAGGAGTATTAGTAGGCGTATTAGTTGGAGTATTTGTTGGAGTGTTAGTTGGTGTGTTTGTAGGAGTATTAGTTGGAGTTGAAGTATTAGTTGGTGTTGGTGTCGGTGTATTAGTTGGACTAGCACCTGGAGTTGATGTCGGCGATGGAGTTACCGTATTTGTAGGTGTATTAGTTGGAGTATTAGTAGGAGTATTAGTAGGTGTGTTTGTTGGAGTGTTAGTAGGTGTGGAGGTATTTGTTGGAGTGTTAGTTGGAGTATTAGTAGGAGTATTAGTAGGCGTATTAGTTGGAGTATTTGTTGGAGTGTTAGTTGGTGTATTAGTAGGTGTGTTTGTTGGAGTATTTGTTGGAGTATTCGTTGGAGTGTTAGTAGGTGTATTAGTAGGCGTGTTTGTTGGAGTGTTAGTTGGTGTATTAGTAGGCGTATTAGTAGGTGTATTAGTTGGAGTATTTGTAGGTGTAGAAGTATTAGTAGGAGTATTAGTTGGAGTGTTTGTAGGTGTAGTACCAGGAGTTGATGTTGGCGATGGAGTCACTGTATTAGTTGGAGTGTTTGTTGGA
>Ga0209533_1003336_pt1 | contig 14288 bp, 13 predicted proteins | sample COG_04_FD_184748 | JGI IMG/M metagenome (GOLD analysis project Ga0209533, IMG submission 184748) | Pelagic Microbial community sample from North Sea - COGITO 998_met_04 (SPAdes) (version 2) | ecosystem: Environmental > Aquatic > Marine > Neritic zone/Coastal water | place: Helgoland, sampling... | reverse complement strand
GTGCCATTTTATTTTGTGCGCATTGTTCAACAAAACCCTCGTATCGCTGTCGTGCACGGTCAGAATTCAGAAAGTTTAGCGCCAGAAAGCCAGTGTGATTATGGTTGTTTTCCGCAAACACATCTGCAACCATCGCTGCGGCAGCATGATCTCCAACCGACCAGCTAACCTGGCCAACAGGAGCCGTGTTAAAAAGCAGACTATGCGGCAACTGCCGACCCCTGATCAGGTCTAAACCTTCGCTATTTTGCGCATCCGCCACAGTTAACAAGATGCCGTCAACCTGTTTTGCGATTAATGTACGGATTGCATGGGTCTCGATCTCAGGGTTGTAGTTGGTACAGACCAACAACATTTGATAACCCGCGTTTAGAAACACCTCTTGAGCGCCTTGCACCGCATCGGCGTAGACTGGGTTTTCAATCGATGGCACCACGCACCCGATGGTCCGCGTAGTACTGCTTTGCAGCGAACGGCCAACTTCACTAAACTGGAAATCAAGCTCGTCAACTGCTGCCAAAACGCGCTCGCGCATTTTTGCGCTGGCGGGACCAGTATTGTTCAATACCCGGCTAACCGTGGCTACACCGCACCCGGCTCGCTGAGCAACGTCTTTGATTGTAGCAACATGACCCAATTTCCAACTCCAAATGGAAACGTTTCCATTTTTAATACATAAATTTTGCAGGTCGCGCAACAGATTTCCCATAATGATATTTTTATGCCGGAAAACAAAGGCTAAAGTCAGCGCAAAATCTAGCCATACTATTTGATAGCGACAATTTATCTGAATTTTGTAGATAGGATTTCGGTTGAAAGAATGATTCTTCGCACCAACTTCCACGACACCGTGGTTCAGAAATGTGGGAAATAAAAATCTTAAACAAGGCCATATGGTTGTGGGTGTTGTGGCTCCAGAAGCGTCCGAATATGACCAACTACGCCCGATACAGTAACACCTTAACGATCAAGGGCTATCCGCCATGCGCGCCATTCTGGCAGCACTTCTGTTGATCAACGCAACGCAGGTGGGGGCTGAGGTTGGCAAGCTGTTTGACCTTGATTGGTAAAACATTTGGGTAAAGGTGGATTTTAAGCCTAAAAAAAACTATCAAATACTGTTGCATAATCTAAAACCGATCTGCTGTCCAAGGTGGGTGCAATGCGGCAAGAGGGTTATTCTCATGCGTAAACTTTTGATGTTTATATTTTGGTTTTTGTCGATTTCGGCTTCTGTGTTTGCGGCTGGGAGCAGCTCAGACTCATCGAGCAGTAGCACGGGTGGAGCGGAAAGTTCATATGGCGGAGGCGGAAGCGAAGGCCCAACCGCCAAGACAGATCCGTTACTTAAAGCTAAGCGCCTAATTTCCAAAGAGCGGTATACCGATGCTTACAAATTACTTGCCACGTTAAAGACACCTGAAATCGAAGATGATAGGCAAAACCTGATGGGATTCACAGCTCGAAAATCTGGTGACTACGCCACTGCTAAAAAACATTACACGGCAGCTTTGGAGTTATCACCCAAACATCTTGGGGCTTTAGAATATCAAGGTGAACTATTTATTGCGTTAGGAGACCTCGATGGTGCGGCGCAGAATCTAGAAAAAATAAAGTCGATTTGCTGGCTGTATTGCAAAGAGAAAACAATGCTTAAAAACGCATTGAAAAAAGCTAGAGCCAACTGAAGTCAAACTGTTTAAATTATCACCGCTACACTCTTAAAACTCTTTTGATAAAATCTGTAAATAATATAGCCGGCTGTCTTCTGAACGACACCAGAGTGATACTTACATGCTTGCGCTAGCAAAGCAGTCTCTGCATCAAAAATTAAGATCTAAACTCCTATAGGTGATTACTAAACCGAGCCGTACCGACGCTGCTCTCAACCCGTTAAAACGGGTTGAGAGCAAGAGAAGTAACGCTACTTCTTCTCAAATATACAGACCTGTTAAACTGTCTGAGCATTGTGTCCGAAATATAAGAATTCTTGTTTCATTGTAGACACATCTGCAGCATTCAATGACAAGCTGGCACTGTCTAGCATTTTATAGCTCGCTTGTGATTTCACCCACTCATCAGCGTCCTGTAGCGTTGTTAGAGTATAGCTGGTGGTTTCGTTCAGGTAATGTGTTGGGATTACGACTTTAGGGTTAATCCGTTTGACGATATCGTCACCCTGACCATAACTGAGGATGTGCTGGGAACCATCCACGGGTAGTGTTAAAATATCGATTTCACCGATCGCATCCCAAAACTCTTGGGGTGGATTGTGCCGGTTATCCCCCCACACTAATGTCCGAATTCCCCCCGTCTCCACGACATATACCACCATATCCATGTGGCTCACGTTGTTGGGTGGGCACGCATCAACACCAAATTCGGCCAATGCATCAGTCCAGTTGTACCAACCAGGTGCGACACATGCGTGTTTGTCTGCAAATCCAGTGATCTTGATGTCTGCAAATTCAAAATTTCCAACCATCCGGTCAAGCACCATTGTTGAAACAGGGCGGTGAATGGCATCGTGGTCAAAATGAGTATGCGTAGACATGCAGATATCAACAGGTGTTTCGGGAAATTCGTTTTTGTACCAAAGCCCCCAAGCCCCCGACGGATCGTTGCGCCATGGATCGAACAGCACAGTCGCACCGCCTGGAGAGGTGATTTTGAAAGCGCAGTGACCGTAAAAGTCAATTCCCATATTACCGTTAACAGTATTGCCTGTTGTCTTTTGAAGGTCGATGACACCATTATTATTGCCAGGCTGTGTCCAGTCAGTAGATTGGGCTTGCGCTGATGTGCTGGAAAGCAGCGAGGCAGTGCCTCCGACACCCGCGGCTCCTGCAGCCATAAAAAAAGACCGACGCGATAGACCTTCGGTTAGATCGTCTTTTTTGCCGTTGATAAGTGTCGGTGCCAAGTTGAGTTTTTCTCTTTCCATGTGCGTGTCCCCTATTTTTATTATCCTGAATTGATTCAGGCTCAACAAAGGTAGCAACAAACGGTTTTTCTGTAGTGCCAAAAAAATACGAGTATAACATGGGGCTTAACCCCATGTTTTATTGGATTGACAGTAGCTTACTGCGCAAATTCTGCCCGCTTTTATTCAAACCCAACTTCTTGCGAATATTGTTGCGGTGAAATTCGATTGTGCTGGGCTCCCGTGACATTATGCATGCGATACCTTTAGTCGTTTGCCCACTCATTATCATCATGGCAATGTCTTTTTCGGAGGGTGTCAGGTGTTCAAAAAAAGTTGTCAGCTGGTCAGGCATTGAAGCTGTAATCGATTTAAGACCCTCTTCCAGTAAATGTAAATAAGCACTTGCTCTCGCGTCTTCATTCAATTGGATGCGTAGTTTGTTGAGGGTCGGCATAACTAAATTCTTTATCTGATGAAGAATGTTCGCATCATATTCGTCGCGTGCTTTTTCGACGTTCAGCAAAAGAATCCGCAACGCTGTGTTTGCTTCTTCCAGCTCGTTTGTGCGTTCGTCAACCCTGACCTCCAATTCGTCCAGTGTCGCTTGAAGCTGTTGTTCCAAGCGGACCCGTGCTTCTATCTCAACGAGCAATTTCAAGTCAGCCTCGATAACACGCGCAAACTCTAGCAACGCATCGCGAAACAGAAGAGCTTTCCGATTTCGCCGTTTATCTAGCACACAAATCGTGCCAAAGACCGCCCCGTCTGGCCAATGTAGAGGATATCCCAGGTAGAAGCTCATTCCATGTTCCATGTCGTCGTTGTCTGCCCAGTTGGGATCGCAGGTAGCGTCTTCCACAACTAGTTTGCCGTCTCTCAGCACACCGTAACAGTATAGTTTTTCGTTAAGTGTAAACTGTAGACCAACCTGATAGGGATTATCTTTCGTTTCACTAGCCACGAACACAGAATGATGAGGAGCTCGAGTACGCATCACAAGACTGGCGGGCACATCCGCTATATTTGCAATTACGTCGACAATCCTTTGCCAATTTTCGATCGTTGCCTTTGGGATTTTAGTATCAGTGTTGGCCATCTAATTTCCTTTGTTCAAGGAATTGGGTCAAAAGTATGGTCAAACTCGGTGTTTGTCTAGTAAATCAGTTGGCTCAAACCTTCAGCTATACTGAAATATTTTTCAGCAACTGAGTATAGAAACACAAATTAACAATTATTTCCGCGTCAGATAGGTCGAACCACACACCCCTGAGAGACTGTACGTAGCGGGCCGCTCTGTGGCCGTGTGAGGGGTCTCTTCGTTCATTGCGGCGCTGGGTGTGGTGCAGCAGGCTGAATTGCTCTACGGTGCCATAGATTAGCGTTCTCAGCACCTGCCAAAGGCGGCCGGTGTATTGAATGCGATACAGATAATGCGCAACGTCAGCTTTGTCTCAACCAAACTGTGCAAAGGGTTTAGGCAGGATAAGATCTGCCACAGCCTTTGTCTTCAAACAGTATAGATTACCGTCCCACACACCTTAGCGATAAGTTGATGCAAGAACTGCCTGGTATCTTTAACTGGGCTATTGAAGACTGTTTAGAATGCAAAGAAAAGGACTTCAAACTACAATAATTTTTGATGACAACATCGCTCAATAGAAGTTATTTTATTCAGTTTTCAAAAAATCCGACTATATCAATAGATCCCTGCATAAGCGTCATAGCGATCTAAATCCGCCATGCCTTCAACGTATGTGATCTCTGCGCGCTTATGAGCGAGGTAGACCAGAGAAAAAGTATCTGGAAACCAGCCTCGTACCACTTTATCAGCCTCGAATGTATCTAGGGCGGTCTTAAGAGATTCGGGCAGGCGAACATATCCGCTATCAGCCAACGCTTTAGGCGACAGCTCGGACAGGTCCCCTTCAGATGTTGCAGGGGCATCGAGATTATCCTCGATGCCCTGACAACCAGCGTGGACCAGCGCGGCAAGGGCCAAATGCGGCGAAGCAGCCGCATCTAAACAGCGCACCTCGAAGTTGAATTGCAGTGCTATACCAATAGGATCGGTTGCGGTTACCGGACAAATTCGCACCGCAGTCTCGCGATCTTGGAAACCCAAATTGTTAAAGGCGGCACTCCAACGATGCGGGGTCAGACGAGTGTAAGAAATAACTGAAGGTGCCAACAGGCAGAGAATTTGCGGCAGATACTTCAGCACACCTGCAATAAAACACTGCGTGGTGTGGGACATGCCGCAAGGGCCGGCGGGATCGTAAGTGATGGGTGCACCCGCTGCATTTGTAAAGCTCATGTGGATATGCACACCGTTGCCGACGCCTGCCGGATCGGTAATGGGGGAAAAAGTGATTGCTTGCTCAAACCGACGTGCTGTCATATGGGTCAGGCTGCGCAAAATCGCGGCTTCGTCAGCGGCAACCACCCCCTGTTGCGGTTCAACTGTGACTTCAAACTGATCGGCGCCATATTCCTTGAGATAGCTATCAGTATGCAGACCGGCTCTGTCTAGCACCCCCATCAGCGTTTCGCCGAAAGCCCGTTGGGCAGCAAAGCTTTCTAAAGTAAAAGCTGTGCCGCCCGCGCGCGGACCCTGCTTGATCTGGAATTCATGTTCGAACGCGGCATTTAGGGTCACGCCCGCGCAGGCCTTAAGGCGGGCGATTGCAGTTTTTAGTATCGAACGGGTACAGCAGGACCATGGCGCGCCTTCGGTGGTTGCAATATCGCAGAGCAAAAAGCACTCCGGCGCGCTGCCATCTTCAAAATCGACCTGAATCAACGTTTCGCGGTCTGGCATCAGCGCCAGATCTCCAAGGGATCCGAAAGGCGAGGGTGCGATAGTGTCGAAACAGGTAATTAGCCCGTTAGTCGGCACCCAACCCACGCCTGATTTGACACGCTTTTCTAGCTTTCTGAAGGGAAAAGCCTTGCCACGCATCTTGCCAGCCAGATCGCTGGTTGCGGCAAAGATCAGGGGTTCACGGACCATCTTTTATTTCCTTTAAATCTAAACGCAGTGCATCCCAACCACTAATGTGTTGGTGTGCTTGGTTCCAGTCTTGTTCCGCGATCAGGGTCAAGATCGCCTCAATCATAACAAGCGATGCCGCGTAGCTGTCCCAGACTGTGCCGCTTTCGATGGGCAGGGCCACCACCTCGGTCGAATGACGCAAGATCGGTGACATCCATTTGTCGGTCAGCAGAACCACGTTTGCATTGCGATCGGTGCTTGCGCGTTTGGCAAGTTGCAGCAGGCTTGGCTGGTAGCGCCGGAAATCGACAATGAAAAGGACATCGCGAGGTTTCATTCGCAGCAGGTCTTCCGGCCAGCTTTCCGGGTCAGCCGACAGTTTGTGCACATTGCCGCGAATTTGGCACAGGTGACGTGAGAGATAGAGTGCAAGTGCATCGCTAATGCGCCCGCCGATTATGTGGATACCGCGACGCTCATCGCGCAGCAAGTCGCAGATACGTTCGAACTGATTTGCGCTTATTGTCTGTGAGGCCTCATCCAGCAGCGTGCGAGCCCGGGCGAAGTAATCCTCGAGAAAACCGCCCTGCATCGTGCGGTTTCCCTGATGAAGGTCGATGGGGGAGCTTTGTCTTTCGCGGACTTCCTCAATCAAGGCGCGCTGAAAGTCTTGGTAGCCGTTGAACCCAAGTTTGGTAACAAAACGTGAAATTGTCGGCGGCGAGGTGTGGGCGTGGTCGGCAAAGCTCTGAATCGTGTCAAGCCCCGCAAAGGGATAGTCGGCCATCAACGCGGCGGAAAGGCGGCGTTCGGTTGGGGTCAGACCCTCTTCAATCTCCGCGATCCGTGCGCGTACTTGCATCGTTCATTTCCTAAGCTTCAATGTGTTGAGGTTATAAAACTATTTTATCACTTAAAAGAATAAAGTTGACTCTGAAAAATGTTTATCAAAAACTGTAGATGAAAACTGGAGGTGCCATGCTAACATCATCCCGTACGCAATTGCTGGCAAGTGGCGGCATGATAATTATGCTGTCAGTGATTGCCGTCTTTGTTGCAACGTGGTTTGGCCCTGCGACAGAGCGGATGCTGACGGTGTTTTTCATCTCGTTGACCGCGGTTGTCGGTATCGGCGTTTATTCTGGCAATAGTGGTATCTTAAGCTTTGGTCATGTTGCATTCATGGGTGTAGGTGCATACGCCTCATCCTTGCTGACGGTTCCCGCAGCATTGAAGGGTGCGACGCTACCGGGCCTGCCGACTTGGCTCGCGGATGTGGAGCTATCACTGATCCCTGCGACGTTGATTGCAATGGTCTTCACGGCCGTTGTGGCGTTGGCCGTGGGGGCAGCTATTAGCAAGCTGGAAGGTTCAGCGGCAACCATCGCGACGTTGGGTTTGCTAATTATTGTGCATGGCGTGATCATCGGTTGGCGAGACGTGACCCGGGGGGCGCAGTCTTTTTTCGGTGTGCCGCGTGTTACCGATCTGGTAACGGCAGCGGCGTTTTGTGTTGTCGCGTTATTACTGGCGCGGCTGTACCGTGATTCGGTTTCGGGCCTGCGTCTGCGTGCAGGGCGAGAGAACGCGATCGCCGCAGGCGCTGTCGGGGTGCGTATCAGATGGGAGCGGTTGATTTCGTTTGTGCTGGCCGCCGCCATCATGGCGCTGGCTGGCGCGATGATGGCGCATTTTCTGGGAGCATTCAGCCCAAAAAAATTCTACTTCAATGATACTTTCCTGTTGCTGGCGATGCTAATTGTGGGCGGCATGTCTACCGTGACTGGGGCAATCACTGGCGCTGTTGTCATTACCCTTGTCACTGAGATCTTGCGGCGGCTAGAAAGTGGGTTCAGCATTGGGGTATTTGACGTGCCGCCGATTTTTGGGACCGCGCAGATTGGTATTGGTCTTATAATCCTGCTGGCGATGTTCCGCAAAGTGGATGGGTTGGCAGGATTAAAGGAATGGGAGGAACGGGTGTTGCCGGGGTCCACCCTGATCGCACAAGTCGCCCCGCCTTCAGTGGGGGCCCAGGACGTGCTAAGCGGTGAAGGGCTGACCATGCAATTTGGTGGGCTGACGGCGGTTGATGATGTGTCGATCCAGATTTTACCAGGTCAGATTGTAGGACTCATCGGACCAAACGGTTCGGGTAAGACGACGTTGTTGAATATGCTATCGGGAATTCTGACGCCTACGCAGGGGCAGATTTTGCTCGGAGGACGTGATCTGACGGGCCTGTCGTCGCCCAAAATTGCGGATCAGGGCATTGCACGGACGTTTCAAAACATCCGGTTATTTACGAACCTTACGGTCTATCAAAACGTGCTGGTTGCGGCGCTATCGACCCATCGGGGCAAGGATGCGGTCGCACGGGCCCAGACTGCGTTGGACTGGCTGGATGTGATGAAGCATGTCGCAGCTGATGCAGGCACGCTGTCATACGGCGATCAGCGTAGGGTGGAGATTGCACGTGCACTGGCCTGCCAGCCTCAGGTGCTATTTCTAGACGAACCCGCTGCGGGCATGAACCGTGAAGAAACGGACGCACTGATGGAGATCCTGCGCAGGCTATCTGCCGACCTTGGAATCAGTGTGTTGCTAGTGGATCACGATCTGGAGCTGATCAATCAATTGTCGGACCAAATCATGGTCCTAAACGAAGGGCGCATGATCGCGCAAGGAACTCCACAGGAAATCCGCAGGAACAAGGCGGTGATAGAGGCATATCTCGGAACAGGAAGAGAAAACACAAATTAACAACTTTAGAGGGAATTGACATGAAGCATCTGATATTAACCTCGGCCATCCTCGCGGCGCTTACCGCGCCCATTGGGGCTGAAACACTGACCATCGGGACTGCCACCGCGCAGACGGGTGGGCTGGCCTATGCCGACGTGCCCACAATGCAGGGCATGAAGCTGGCTGTTGAGGAGATCAACGCAGCTGGAGGGATAGATGGCGCGACAAAGATCGTGCTGCTGGAAAAAGACGTGCGGTCTGACCCCGCACAGACCTCCATCGCGGCACAGGAACTTGCTGATGCGGGGGTGTCTGTGATTGTGCTGCCGGGCGATTCTGATCCGGCCCTTGCCGCCATTGGCGTGGTCAGCAGCGCCGAGATTCCAGCGATTTCCACCGTTGCCTCATCACCCACGCTGCCAGAGATTGGTGGCGACTACATGTTCTCAAACTTCCCCGGCGATAATGTGCAAGCTGCCGTTTCGGCGAAATGGGCTTGGGATGAAGGTTATAAGACCGCCTGGATCGTGTATTCGCCCGACACACAGTACACGACCATGCCGCTTTATTTCCGGGACGTGTTCGAAAAATTAGGTGGCGAGATGCTGGGCGTATCAACAAACACAATCGGCCAACAGGATTTCTCTGCCATCGCCACCACAATTGCGGCTCAGGATCCCCAACCGGACTTAGTGATGACCTCGGCCTATGAACCTGACTTTCCCTCAATGCTGATTGCGCTGCGGGCGGCCGGGGTGACCAGCCAGGTCATCGGCTCCGATGGGATCGACAGCCCAACTACGTTTTCGCTGGGTGATGTAGGTGAAAATGTGGTTTTCACCACCGCGGGTTTCGCCACTAAAGGCAGCCCACTGGAAGCCTTTGATAAAGCCTTTGAACAGAAATACGGCACTGCACCAGAATCGATCTATAGTGCAGTGGGCTATGACTTAATTAAGGTGATTGAGGCAGCGGTGATCGTGGCAGGGTCCACTGAACCCAAGAAAATTCGTGATGCTATGGCAGATCTAGAGAACGTCCAGGGTGCGACGGGTCTGATAACCTACAAGGGCACCAACGGGATGCCAGTGCGGCAGGTATCGCTGATCCGTGTTAAGGATGGCGGCCGCGAGTTGGTTGGACAGCCCTCGCCGGACGCAAATCTGATACCTGCGCCGCGGATGCAATAAGAACATGACCCGCGTACCGCTTCTGTCGGCTCAGGGCCTGAATGTCCGCTATGGCGCGATTCAGGCGGTGCGCGGGATCGAGCTTTCGATTAATGAAGGTGAAATCGTCACCTTCTTGGGGGCCAATGGCGCGGGGAAATCTTCGACCCTGAATGCGTTGGTTGGGCTTGTGCCAGTGGCCGAGGGTAGAGTGCTCTTTGATGATCAAGACATCACCGACCTTGCGCCGGAAAGGCTGACCCCGATGGGGCTGACCCTAGCACCGGAGGGGCGCCGCGTGTTTGGTGGGCTGACCGTTGAGGAGAATTTGCGCATGGGCGCCTATGCCGTGAATGATGTGGATCGACGGATGGCGGCCTGGGATATGGTCTATGACCTGTTCCCAATACTGCACGAACGACGTAAACAATTTGCAGGCACACTGTCGGGCGGGCAGCAGCAGATGCTGGCTATTGGGCGTGCGCTGATGTGTGGACCGCGATTGTTGCTTCTGGACGAGCCGTCGCTAGGGCTAGCGCCCAAGATCGTTGGACAAATTTTTGATCTCATCGCCCTGCTGCGAGAGCGCGACGTGACCCTTGGCATCGTGGAGCAGAACGTTGCCATGGCGCTTGAGGTGGCAGACCGGGGCTACGTCATGGCGGCGGGCCGAGTTGTGGCGACCGGCACGGCAGAAGAATTGCGGCAGACGGATCGTTTGCGCGCCGCCTATCTGGGGGAAGAGTGAGATGGACCTTTTCGTGCAGCAAACTGTGAATGCCCTAGCGCTTGGCGGCACCTACGCGCTGCTGGCGCTGGGGCTGGCAGTGGTGTTTTCGATCATGGGGTTAATTAACTTTGCCCATGGTGAGTTGATGACGATTTCGGGCTACACGCTGATGTATTGCGGAATTTTGGGAGTGCCATTTGTGGTCTCGGTGCCATTGGCGATTTTGGCTGCTGTACTGGCTGCTGTGGCGATGGAGCGAATAGCGTTTCGCCCAGTGCGTGGCGGCTCGGGGGCGACCATGCTAATCACGAGCTTTGCGGTTGCGATGATCCTTCAGGTGCTGTTTCAAAATCTGATTTCGGCCCGATCGCAGGCTGTTGCGCTGCCGCAAATTCTTTCGCAAAGCGTGCATCTAGGTAATGTCATTATCGGCGTAAACAAGATTGCAGCAATCGCGGCGACGGTGCTGATGCTGATTTTTTTGGATCGTTTCATGAACCGGCAGAAGACTGGCATCGCAATGCGCGCAGCGGCGGAAGATTTCGCAGTGGCGCGGCTTATGGGCATCCGGGCAAATACCGTGATTGCTGGCGCCTTTGCCATCTCCGGACTGCTGGCCGGGGTGGCTGCGGTACTTTGGGTTAGCCAGCGGGCGTCTGTCGATCCGTTGATGGGCTTCACGCCAGTGCTCAAAGCCTTCATCGCAGCCATTCTCGGCGGGCTTGGCAGCTTGCGGGGGGCAGTCGCTGGTGGGTTCATGCTGGGCTTCATTGAGGTGTATCTTGCAGCCTTCCTGCCGCAGGAATTTCAGGAGTTTCGCGAACCCATCGGACTGGGACTGGTGGTGCTGATCCTGCTGTTTCGACCCAATGGCATGATCCCTTCGCGGTTTTTGGGATTGATAAAGGTATGATGGGGCAGGCAGATCACCAACAGAACTGGTTGCTGTCGAGCTTGGATCTCGATCCAGTAGAGCTGGTAAATGCAAATAGTGATCATCCTGTAGTGTTAGTCTGTGAGCATGCGGGACAAGCAGTGCCTAGCGTTCTTAACGGTTTGGGACTGCCGCCTGGTGCAATGGATGCACATATCGGCTGGGACATTGGCGCACGCGCAGTGACACTGCGCTTGGCCGAGGCGCTGGGCGCGCCTGCGGTCTTACAGCGCTACAGTCGTCTGGTGATCGACTGCAACCGTCCGCCTGAAGCGCCAGACGCAGTTCCTGCGGTTAGTGACGGGGTGCTGGTGCCAGAAAACACGGGACTTGATGACGAGTCAAGACAGGCACGGGTGTCGGAAATATTCGCGCCCTTTCACGATGCGACGGCAGCACTTCTGGATCATCCAGATCGCCGCGCAACTTTTGCCATCCACAGTTTTACGCCAAGCATGGGTGGCAGAACGCGACCCTGGGACATTGGGTTTCTCTATCGTTACGACGATAAAACCTCACCTCTATTGCGAAATGCTATTGCAGCGATCCGACCTGATCTGCTTATAGGTATGAACGAGCCATACCAGATTGAGGACGCTTCTGATTGGTTTGTGCCCCAACATGGAGAAGCACGCGGCTTCGCCCATAGCCTAATAGAGATTCGCAACGATCAAATTGTCGGTGTGGCGGGCCAAGCGGTCTTTGCTGATCTGCTCTCCGCCGCTATAACAGATTTTCTGAGGAAAGCTTGAATGACTTTATCCCGTGACGTGCCCCTTATTCCGAAAAACTCTGCTCTGTTGTTCGTGGACGTGCAGAATTTCAGTGCCAACCGGCAGGGGGCTGAATTTAAGGACTTGCCCGACGCAGAATTTACGGAGAAATATGGCTGGTACTTTGACAGGCTGAACGTCACCGTCATCCCCAACATGCGGCGAATCCAGAATGCCGCACGAAAAGCCGGGGTAGAGGTGATGTACACTACTATTGAAAGTCTGACGCGCGATGGGCGCGACCGCAGTCTTGACTACAAAATTACTGGCTTTAACGTGCCGAAAGGATCGTGGGACGGCAAGGTGATCGATCAGATTTCACCTGAAGAGGATGAGATTGTTTTGCCGAAATCCTCCTCGTCAGTCTTTGTCTCCACCCATATTGACTACGTCCTTCGTAATTTGGGGGTCAAACAGCTTGTCATTTCTGGGCTGATCACAGACCAATGTGTTGAGAGTGCAGTTCGAGATGCTTGCGATCTAGGGTATCTAGTAACACAGATAACTGATGCCTGTTTGACCTACAGCCAGGCTCGGCAAGACAATTCAATCTACACTATCAGGGGTTATTGTAGACAGATCACGACGGAGGAACTGGTTGCTGAGCTTAACGGTGACTAAAGCGTCTCGCTTTTAACTTGATCCATATCCTGCCTCGCAGAAGAAGTTCCAACATTCGTCAGGAGTGAAGAGATCGCAGATTTCGGTAAGTGCGTCGAACATCTGGTCGAATGTTCTTGCCCCAATTCTGCGCAGGTGTGCTTTGAGTTTTGAGAATACCATTTCGATAGGATTGAGGTCTGGCGAATATGGCGGCAGATAAAGGAACCAGCACCCAACTTCGCGCAAAGTTGCAGCCGCAGCCTGATTGTAATGGGTGGCCAGGTTGTCGCAAATGACGACGGTGCCGGGCTGTAGTTCCGGTGCAAGGACGTTGCGGACATAGGCTTCAAAGGCCTCACCATCCATTGCTCCCTTGATGACCCACGGCGCGATTAGATTATCGTGCTTCAAGCCAGCAATGAACGTCTGTGTTCCCCAAGCCCCGAATGGTGCATCCATTTCCAAGCGTTTTCCGCATAAACTGCGCCCGTATTGGCGGGTCAGGTTGGTTTTCACGGAGGTCTCATCAATAAAGACGAGCCGATCAGGATGCTTTCGCATGGCTGGAAGATGGTGTTTGAACCAGTTTCCACGTCGCTTCTTCACACGGGCGCGCAGTCGCTCGGTGGCAACCAGCGACTTTTTTTATACGTGTATCCAAGCTTGTTCAGAAACCGGCCGATGGATGCCGAATGCGCAACAACACCTGTTGCAGCCTCCAGGGCTCCGGCCAATTCTGGCAACGTAATATCACCATCCTGCGCAACCAACTCTTCCAAAAGTGCGCGATGGGGTGCGAGCTTACCATGCCCTTTGGGGCGTCCTTGCGCTTCAGGCGCGATTTCCCCTCGCTCGCGAATCTTTCGAAGCCAGCGAACACCAGTGGCTGCTGAAACCTTCAAACGCGACGCCGCTGCGCGGCCGCTCAAACCTTCCGTAATGTAGTCCTGAAAACGCGCACGAAGCGCCATCGGTAATGCTGCTGGCATGATCAATCCCCCCGATAAGAGTGAATCACAAAATCAAGCCAATGAGAATCCCGTCGATTCAAAGTTCACGCGAGACGCTTTAAAGTTGCTATAATGATTTGGGCTTCCAAAGTTTGATTGCGGGGGATAAAAGAATAGAGTATTATAATTGGAAATTGAGGCGTCAGTATCGATACGCACTTGCCCAGTGGCTTCTCCACCAATTATGATAACCGCCTGCCCAGAGCCCATACTAACTGTGATATCACCATGACTATTAATGATTACTGAATCATGGCCTTCGCCTGCATCAACGTTAACATTACCTGGACCATTAATTATGATCCTATCGTCACCTTCACCGGAATCAATTTGAGCATTACCACTACCGTCTTTTACAACTATGTCAGTACCGTCAAATGTCGAGATATCATCATCGCCACCACCG
>Ga0209533_1003333_pt1 | contig 14297 bp, 16 predicted proteins | sample COG_04_FD_184748 | JGI IMG/M metagenome (GOLD analysis project Ga0209533, IMG submission 184748) | Pelagic Microbial community sample from North Sea - COGITO 998_met_04 (SPAdes) (version 2) | ecosystem: Environmental > Aquatic > Marine > Neritic zone/Coastal water | place: Helgoland, sampling... | reverse complement strand
GCCTTCTTTATGAAACATAATTTAATATTCTTAAAAATAAATAGATAAATGGTGCGGCAAATATAGCACTATCTAAGCGATCTAATAGGCCTCCGTGTCCAGGCATTATTTTTCCGCTGTCTTTAACACCTGCTTGACGTTTGTATTTAGATTCTACCAAGTCGCCCAAGGTTCCGAAAACACTCACAATAACACTGATAATTAACCAATTAGTAAATGGTAATGAATCCGTGCAATTGGCAATCACATAACTCCCTAAAGCCGCAAAAAATACGCCGCCTAAAAATCCTTCGACTGTTTTTTTAGGGGAAATGCTTTCAAAAAGCTTTTGTTTACCAAAATTCTTACCGACTATATAGGCAAAACTGTCGTTGATCCAAATCAAAATGAAAATATACATAATGATTTCAGGACTGTAGTTTTCAAAATTCAGAGCGATCAACAATAAAAACACAAACCCACTACTGACATAAAAAGTGGTGTTTATAAAATGATTTGAAAGTAAGGTTGGAAGGCTCTTAGAGGAAAATAAATCCCGAATCAATAATAAATTTACCATTACAGAAATGACGAGTAATATTTGTGAGACATCCGAGAGACTTTCTCCAGTTTTAAAGAGATATTCCCAGAAAGCGACAGCTAAAAACAACACTATAAAAATGATGTAGGATGCTATGTTTTTTTGATGAATTAATTTATTAAACTCTGATAAGCAAATCAATCCAAACATAAAAAACAACGCGATACAAGCGTATTTTAATTGGAGTGCTCCAATTAAAATACTCGCAAATAATAGGCCTGATAAAGCTCTTGTGGTTAGTTCTTTCAATGTTTATGTTATAAGTCTTCTAATAGTAGCAAATATAGGTTTTTTGTACTACTTCCATAACTTAAAAAATCGTTGGTGTCGTTGGCTTTAAAATGTTTAATGGTCGTGATATTGGAGGGTATTTTAGTTTTACTCTGGGCTTTGATCGCTTGAAGGCCTTCACTAATGGTATTTACAAATTGGCTGGTGGTTGCAAATACAATGAAATTCTCAGGCAATTCAACTAATTTTTTTTCTGCGATTTGATTGGAGGATATAAGTAGCGATCCGTCATTTGCAATTAGGGACTCACAAGTTGTAAATAGAAAATCAGCGTCTTTTGTTTTTTGAGTCGATCCAAATTTAAAATTCTTAAACTTCTCTTTTAAATGTTTGTTGAGTATGAGTGCCTTTTTTTTGTCCCAATTATTTTCTTCAATAATATTTTTAAGAAAACCTTGAACTTCATCGCTGTTCTCGCAATAAAGAAACTTACCGCCATTTTTATTAAAGTTGATGGTAAAGGTTTCATCTACAGGAGCGTGGTCAGCATCTAAAAACGCACTCTGATTTTTCCCATCAGTTTTGCCTTTAGAAGCATCGGTATTTGAACCAAATATTTTGCGAAATACACCCATTTTCATCTTAAATATAAGCTTTGTACTTACATAATTCCAAAGATAAAAAATAAAGGTTTAATAAAAAGTTATTTTCAAACTTATTCTTCCTCTTCCTCTTTTTTAGGAGTTGGTTCTACTGCTTCTTCTTTTTTAAGCGTCGGAATTACTGCTTCTTCCACGACAAAAGGACGCTTTCCAAAGATAGTTTCTAAGTTGTCCTTAAATATGACCTCTTTTTTCAGAAGTACTTCCGCCAGCTCTGTTAATTTGTCTTTGTTGTCTTCTAAGAGTTTTATAGCACGCGCATACTGTGTTTCAATAATACTTGATATTTCTTGATCAATCAGTTCAGCAGTGCGTTCGCTATACGGTTTTGAAAACCCATATTCATTTTCACCTGAAGAATCATAATACGTCAAGTTTCCAATTTTATCGCTCAACCCATAAACAGTCACCATCGCTCTTGCTTGTTTGGTCACCTTTTCTAAATCACTCAAAGCACCTGTAGATATTTTATCAAAAATAACTTTTTCAGCGGCACGACCTCCTAAGGCAGCACACATTTCATCTAACATTTGCTCAGGTCTTACAATCAGGCGTTCTTCTGGAAGGTACCATGCAGCACCTAAAGAACGTCCTCTTGGAACAATCGTTACTTTCACCAAAGGAGACGCATGCTCTAGCATCCAACTTACCGTTGCATGACCAGCTTCATGAAAAGCAACAGCTCTCTTTTCACTTGGTGTAATAATTTTATTTTTCTTTTCGAGACCTCCTATAATACGATCGACTGCATCTAAGAAATCTTGTTTTTCAACTGCTTTTTTGTTGTTTCGAGCTGCAATAAGCGCCGCTTCGTTACATACATTGGCTATATCTGCTCCAGAAAACCCAGGAGTTTGTTTGGATAAAAAGTCAGTATCCAAGTCTTTCGCTTTTTTCAAAGGCTTCAAATGCACTTCAAAAATCTCTTTTCGTTCTCTGATATCTGGTAGGTCTACATAAATTTGACGGTCAAATCGCCCCGCTCTCATCAATGCTTTGTCAAGGACATCCGCACGGTTGGTAGCTGCCAAAACAATCACGTTTGTGTTGGTGCCAAATCCATCCATTTCAGTTAATAACTGGTTGAGGGTATTTTCTCTTTCGTCGTTAGAACCTGACATATTATTTTTACCTCTCGCACGTCCAATGGCATCAATTTCATCAATAAAAATGATTGAAGGCGCTTTATCTTTCGCTTGCTTAAATAAATCTCTTACTCTAGAAGCACCTACACCCACAAACATTTCAACAAAATCAGAACCTGATAATGAGAAAAAAGGAGCTTTCGCTTCGCCAGCCACTGCTTTTGCTAACAAGGTTTTCCCTGTTCCTGGAGGGCCTACCAATAAGGCACCTTTAGGGATTTTACCCCCTAAGGCAGTATATTTTTCGGGGTGTTTAAGGAAGTCTACAATTTCTTGAATTTCTTCTTTAGCACCTTCCAGTCCTGCAACATCCTCAAAGGTTGTTTTGGTTTCTAATTTTTCGTCAAATAACTTCGCTTTTGATTTTCCAATATTGAAGAGTTGACCACCGCCACCACCTGGACCACCGCCACCTGACATACGTCGCATGATAAAAATCCAAACACCGATGATTAATATAAAAGGAATCAGCGAAGATAAGATGTCACCCCAAGCATTGGTTTCCGTTTTAAAGTCTAGAACTGTATCCAATTGTTCTTCTTGGATCGTGTCTTCTAATTGTTTTTGAAATAGTTGAACATCTCCAAATTCAAATTGATAGCTAGGACCTCCAGACCCCATAGGGATGAGTTGTTCCTTTTTAGTTTTTTTGTGGATGTCTTTATTAGAGGCCTTTGTGGTTAGATATACTAAGGCTTCTCTTTTGTTAACGATTTCAACTTTTTTAACATCGCCATTTCTTAGGTATTTAAAAAATTGCGAAGGAGTTGTAGAAGCTCCTGATGAATCTCCCAAACCGCCAGAAAACACATTGAAAGCTAAAAAAAGCACAATGGCGACTCCATAAATCCAATAGGCGTTAAACTTAGAGTTTTTAGGTTTTTTATCTGTAGACATGAATCGTATTTTATTTAATAACTAGTTTCTATTTCGGTAATCTTAGCATCGCCCCAAAGGTTTTCGATATCGTAGTATTCACGAATGTGTTTTTGGAACACATGAACGACTACATGGACATAATCCATCAGTACCCATTCACCGTTTTCACTGCCCTCAATGTGCCAAGGCTTATCTTTAGTGTTTTTACTTACTTTTTTTTGTATTGAACTAACAATAGCATTTACTTGTGTGTTGGATGTTCCATCACAAATGATGAAATAATCACATACTGTATTCTCGATAGCTCTCAGGTCTAAAATAGTAATATTTTGACCTTTAACGTCTTCAATTCCATTAATCGTGAAAGTGATGAGTTCGTCTGCGCTAGGTATTTTTTTTGTCATGAATTAATTTTACTGTGCAAATTTATTACTTTTTTGGCTCTAAACGTGTTATATTGTCTTAATAATATTATAATTTAGAGCCACAATTTCAACTATGCAGTTAATCAAACTTAATGCCACTGATTCTACCAACAATTATTTAAAACAATTGCTGATTGACACTGCGTTACAAGATTTTTGTGTGGTGGCATCCAATGACCAAACTAAGGGAAAAGGACAAATGGGTGCTGAGTGGGTTTCTGAAAAAGGTAAAAACCTTACGTTCAGTGTTTTAAAAACGAAACCTGCCCTCGAATTACATCGCCAATTCCTGTTGAGTATCCTCGTTTCTTTGTCTATTGTGAAAACGCTTGACAACTACAACGTTCCAAATTTAGCGATCAAATGGCCTAACGACATATTGTCAGACCATCATAAAATTGCAGGTATTTTAATTGAAAATATAGTTAAAGCAAATCAAATTGAATTTTCTGTGATAGGCATTGGACTCAATGTCAATCAAGAAGTATTTGAAGGATTACTTAAAGTAAGCTCCTTAAAATCTATTTTAGGAATGCCAATTGATACCGATGAGTTACTTCATAAACTGATTGAAAATCTTCAATATTATTTTAGATTGTTTACTGAAAAGGGGGAGGAAATTCTAAATGCCGAATATGATTCGTGCCTATTCCGAAAAGACAAGCCTTCTACATTCGAATTACCCGACAAATCGCTGTTCACAGGCATCATTAGAGGAGTGACCGACGCAGGAAAATTGTGTGTACAAATGGAAGACTCCACAAAAGAGTTTGATTTAAAAGAACTGAGACTGTTGTATTAAACCTCTTTTGGAATATTAAGGGCTAAGGTTTCAATAAATTTAGTGATCGGTGCTTTGATCATCATCGCCATCATCGCATTAAAATCACCTTCAAACGTTAATTGAACATCACTTTGAGTTTCTGTTGGAGATTCAATTTTAGCAGTTAATGAAAAATCTATTTTTCCGCCTGCAGCTCCTAATACAATAGTGTGTGGAGACTCCATCGATTTTTTCTTCAAAACAATTTCGGGCATTCCACTCAAGGCAAATAAAAAGGTTTCAGCGTCTAAGACTTTGAACTTGCTGATGTTTTCGGGCATCAATTGCTCAAAATTCTCAACATTTGTTAAAAAATTAAATACCTCTTGAGCTGATTTGTCAAGACTTACTTTTGTTGATTCTAGTTTCATATCTAAATTTATTTACCAGTCCATTCCGACGGATTTGAATTCCATTTTGACAACACATCCACTTCACTTTGGTTGATAAAGTTTGTGTCCAAAGCTTGTTCTAGCAAACTCTCGTAGTTGCTAAGTGTAAAAAGATTGACATTATTAGTTTTAAAATTTTCTTTTGAAACATCAAAGCCATAAGTAAAAATAGCAACCATTCCTTTTACGTTAACCTCGGCTGCTTTTAAAGCATCTACCGCTACCAAGCTGCTCTTTCCTGTACTGATCAAATCTTCTACGACCACTACATTCTGACCTTTTTCGATAAACCCTTCAATTTGATTTTGACGGCCATGCTTTTTTGCTTCTGGACGCACATATACAAAAGGAAGTCCAAGATATTCTGCAACCAAAGCTCCAATACCAATGGCACCCGTAGCAACGCCTGCAATCACATCCGGTTTTCCGAACTCGATTTCTATGTTTTTGGCAATTTCTTCTTTAATATAGTTTCTAACCACTGGAAACGACAAGACCAAACGGTTATCACAATAGATGGGAGACTTCCATCCCGAAGCCCAAGTAAAGGGGTTTTTCGGGTTTAATTTGATGGCATTTATCTGTAATAAAACTTCTGCAGTTTTTTTGGCGGTACTTTTGTTGAAAATCATGTGTCAAAATTACTAAAAATAACTACTTTTACTTTCTATTAATTCGTTTTTAATTAACAATGTATAAAATATTTGTTGGTAATAAACCAATAGTCCTCACTACCAAGCTAGAAACTGAAACAGATTTCAAGAACATTCTGATTGATTCAGTGGATATTAACAAGGTGCTTGCAAAACTTAGAAAAGACAAATATAATTCGGTGCGTCTTGTTGGACCCGATAAAGATGTGCTCCTAAAAAAGTTCCTTTCCTTATTACCTAATGTGATTGCAGGAGGCGGAAAAGTCTATAACCCGAAGAATGAAATATTATTTATTTTTAGAAATGGGAAATGGGATTTACCCAAAGGAAAAGCACAGGCAAAGGAAACGATTAATTTCACTGCACTCCGTGAGGTAGAAGAAGAAACAGGCATTACAGGGTTGAGCATTACAAAGCCTTTAGAAATCACCTACCATATATTCAAACGAAACGATCGGAACTATATTAAAGTCACCTATTGGTTTGAAATGTATTCTGAATTTGACGGAAAACTAATTCCGCAAGAAAAAGAAGGCATTACTAAGGTGAAATGGATTCCCGAAACCAAGCTTCAAAAAGTATTAAACAATTCTTATGCGAATATCAAACTGCTCATTTAACAGAAGTTGATTCTTCGTTTTTATAAAAATCTTCAAATAAACGTCCTTTACAGTTGTTATCACTTTCAATAAGTTTATTTTTGCCCAGCAAAATTGACAGAAAATGATGGAGTTTATAAGTAAGCGTTCTAGTAATGTTAAAAATGATATTTTAAGTGGCCTCACCGTTGCACTAGCACTAGTGCCAGAAGCGGTGGCATTTGCTTTTGTTGCAGGTGTTGATCCTTTGGTAGGATTGTATGCAGCCTTCATGGTTGGATTGATCACTTCTATTTTTGGAGGCCGTCCTGGAATGATCAGTGGTGCTACAGGAGCTTTAGCCGTAGTCATGGTAGACTTGGTATCAAAAGGAAACGACATGGGAGTCGAAGGCGATGAAATTGGACTGTACTATCTGTTTATGACCGTTATTTTAATGGGAATTATTCAAGTTTTAGCAGGTGTTTTTAAACTTGGTAAATTTGTCCGTTTGATACCACATCCTGTGATGATGGGCTTCGTCAATGGATTGGCAATTGTCATTTTTATATCTCAATTAAGTATGTTTATGACGTCTGAAAACGGCGAAATGGTATGGATGCAAGGCGCATCTCTATGGACGATGATTGGTCTAGTAGGATTAACGATCGCCATTATGTTTGGACTGCCAAAACTCACTAAGAAAATACCGGAAGCACTCGTTGCTATTTTGGTGGTTTCCGCGATTGTAATTTTTGGAAATTTAGATGTTGCAACCGTTGGAAGTTTTATTAGAGACGGCGGCGGCGAAGGACTAGAAGGTGGTTTGCCACTTCCACAATGGGCTATTTTTGAAAAAATCCCACTCAATTTTGAAACCTTAAAATTCATCGGACCCTATGCACTTATTCTTGCTGCGATTGGTTTGATTGAATCCTTAATGACCTTAAATCTAATTGACGAACTCACCGAAACACGAGGAAATTCCAACAGAGAATGTATGGCGCAAGGAGGCGCAAACATCATCACTGGAATCTTTGGTGGAATGGGTGGATGTGCAATGATTGGACAATCGATTATCAATATTAAAGGAGGCGGAAGAGGACGTCTCTCGGGAATTGTAGCGGCATTGGCGTTGTTGGCCTTTATCTTATTTGCGTCGGATGATATAGAACAAGTGCCGATTGCTGCTTTGGTAGGTGTGATGTTTATGGTGGTGATTGGTACCTTTGCATGGTCTAGTTTTAGAATCATCAATAAAATTCCAAAAACAGATGTGTTTGTGTTGATATTAGTCTCGTCAATGACGGTCTTTTTTGATTTAGCAATTGCTGTCATTTCTGGTGTGATTGTGAGTGCACTCGTCTTTTCTTGGGAAAATGCAAAGCGTATTCGCGCTCGAAAACGCATCAAAGAAGATGGTACGAAAGTATATGAAATTTGGGGTCCATTATTCTTTGGGAGCATCACCGCTTTTAATGATAAATTCGATGTGAAAAACGATCCTCAATCTGTTGAAATTGATTTCATCGAATCACGAATAAGCGATCATTCGGCCATTGAATCTATTTCGAATCTTGTAGCAAAATATAAGGAAGAAGGCAAATCAATTCACTTGAAGCACTTGAGTGAAGACTGTAAGATTTTGTTGTACAAATCAAGCCCCCTATTTAAAGATATTATAGTGGAAGCGATTGACGATCCACGCTACCATTTGGCGGAAAATCCAGAAGCCTTTACAAAAGGATTGTCAGAGTATAAACTCTAGGATTTTTTTACACGTACGGACTTGGGCACTAGTTTTTGGTAATCCCCATCAAAGCGAATAATTTCTCTCACAATAGAGGAGGAGATAAACGAGGTTTGTGCAGAGGTTAGTAAAAAGACGGTTTCTAAGGTAGATAAATGCCGATTGGTATGTGCGATGGCTTTTTCAAATTCAAAATCTGCAGGATTCCGCAAGCCTCTTAGAATAAAATCAACCCCAATTTCTTTACAAAATTCGGTCGTCAATCCACTGTAAGATACGACTGACACTTTTGGATTGTCTTTAAAAGTATGTTCAATAAACTGTTTGCGTTCCTCTAACGAAAACATATAATTTTTAGTAGTGTTCTCACCAATGGCAATAATGACTTCGTCAAACAAGGTCACGCCTCGATTAATGATATCTACATGTCCTAGAGTAATTGGATCAAATGAGCCTGGAAAAATTGCTTTGTTCATGTGGTAAAGTTAAGGATTTTTCTGAAGTGCTTGTTGAATGGCATTGTCAAACAAGTCGGACATTGAAATTCCCGCCTGTGCTGCTTGCTGTGGTAAGATGCTTTCCATGGTAAGTCCTGGAATTGTATTGACCTCTAAAAAATGCGGTTGACCATTTTTAAAAATAAATTCACTTCTAGAAAATCCATCTAATTTCAAGACCTCATAAATATGTTTCGCAACCTTTCGGACGTCTGCTTCTTGCGTTGCACTCAAACGTGCAGGAGTGATTTCTTGTGATTTGCCTAAATATTTGGCCTCGTAATCAAAAAAGTCATTTTCTGTCACAATTTCGGTGATGGGTAGTACAGTGACTTCTCCTTTATAACGAATGACTCCAACAGATACTTCGGTGCCATCTAAAAACGATTCAATAATAAGTTCGTCATCTTCTTTAAAAGCAACTTCGATAGCCTTTGGCAAGTCTGCTTTTGAATAAACTTTGGTGATTCCAAAACTACTTCCGGCTTTATTGGCTTTTACAAAACAAGGAAATCCAACCGCTTTTTCAATGGACGTAGGGTCAATCGCATCGCCGACATTCAAAAAATAAGAGTCTGCTGTGAGAATTCCGTAAGGTTTCAAGGCACTTAAGCAATCTCTTTTGTTAAACGTGAGCGCTGCTTGATACATACCACAACTGGTGTGTGGAATGGATAACAAATCAAAATACGCTTGGATGGTTCCATCTTCTCCCGGACTGCCGTGAATGGCATTAAATACACAGTCAAAATTAATTTTTGAACCCGCAACTAAGATGGAGAAATCAGCTTTATTCACTGGGTATTCTTTCAAATCATCTGCGACATACACCCATTTATCTTTAAAAATATGGACGCAATACGCATTGTAGCTTTCTTTGGGTAAACTGTCGTAAACCACGCCTCCGCTTTTTAAAGAGATTAGGTATTCGCTAGAATACCCACCCATGATGATGGCAATATTTTTTTTCATTTCTACGTTTATACAGTAAAAATATTACTTTTATCTCAAATCAAAATCATTTTAAACCAAATATATTTACTTCAAACTAAACAAGCTAAAGATTTTAAGGACACAAATATTTGTTTAGCTTTGTTACTTTATTTAAAAGCAGCATGAATTTCATTAAATTCTTATTCAGTAAATCGTTTATAAAACAATTAATCTTTGCATTTATCGCTTTGGTTGTTTTTGGGTTTTTAGCCCTCAAATGGCTCAAATCCTATACCAATCACGGGACGTTTGTAACGGTGCCCGAACTTACGGGTCAAACTTTTGAAGCAGCTCAAATACTTATCAAAGAACACGAACTCCGAAGTGAAGTTCAGGATTCCTCAAACTACAATCCGAACTACCCAAAAGGGGCGGTGATCGAACAAGACCCTTTGGCGGGAAGTCAGGTCAAAGAAGATCGAAAAATATATTTAATTCTCAATCCTTCTGCCTATAAAACCTTGGCAGTTCCGGATGTCATTCGACGTACGTTCAGACAAGCAAAACCTTCTTTAGAAGCCGTAGGGTTCCAAATAGGAAGGAAAATCTACACGGATGACTTGGGGAAAGATGAAGTGTTAGAAATTCGCCACAACGGCCAAATCATTGAAGCAGGTACGATGCTTCCAAAAACCTCGAAAATCGACCTAGTTTTAGGAAACGGAATTCGAAAGCAATAATTAACCATGGAAGAATCAAATGAATTATTAGTGAACGAAAATGAATTGCATGAGCATTATACATTTACGGTCGAAAAAGGGCAGCAGCCTTTACGGATCGATAAGTACCTCATGAATTTTGTTGAAAATGCCACTCGAAATAAAATCCAAGCTGCCGCAAAGGATGGAAGTATTTTAGTGAATGAGATCGCAGTTAAATCAAACTATAAGGTCAAACCATTTGATAAAATTCGTGTGTTATTTGAACATCCGCCTTATGAAAACTTATTAGTTCCCGAAGATCTTCCCATTGATGTTGTTTATGAAGATGATGATTTATTGGTGGTCAATAAAGCCCCAGGAATGGTCGTTCATCCTGGACATGGAAATTATTCCGGTACTTTGATTAATGCCTTGATGTTTCATTTTGACAACTTACCCAATAACAGCAGCAACCGTCCGGGCTTGGTCCATCGGATTGATAAAGACACAAGTGGGTTGTTAGTGGTCGCCAAAACCGAAATCGCAATGGCGCATTTATCGGCACAATTCAAAGCCAAAACAAGTGAACGTGAATACGTCGCCTTGGTGTGGGGAAATGTGGATTTAGAAGAAGGGACGATTGAAGGAAATATTGGACGTCACCCTAAAAACAGATTGCAAAACACGGTCTATTTTGGAGATGAAGCTGATAAAGGAAAACCCGCAGTGACTCATTATAAAGTGTTACAACGTTTGGGCTATGTCACTCTGTTGGCATGCCGATTGGAAACGGGGCGTACCCACCAAATACGCGTGCACATGAAACACATTGGGCATACACTTTTTAATGACGAACGTTATGGGGGCGAACGCATCCTAAAAGGAACGACTTTTACTAAATACAAGCAGTTTGTAGACAATTGTTTTAAAACCCTTCCTCGTCAGGCCTTGCACGCTAAAACCTTAGGGTTTATACATCCTACTTCAGGAGAAAAAATGTCTTTCACCACCGAGATCCCTCAGGATATGCAAAGCTGTATCAAAAAATGGGAAACCTATTCGAATCATTTGATAGAAGACCCGAGTTAAGAAGCATCAATTTTAAGTATTAGAATATAGAAATTATAAATCTATTTTTTTTTAGAGTTTAACGATAGTCCTTAACTTTGAGTTATAAAATCAGCAATAAATGAAACTTGTCATCTCACCTGCAAAGTCATTAAATTACGAAAGTGATTTACCAACGCCATTAAGCACCGACAGTTGTTTTTTGGGCGAAGCGCAGAAACTCAATACACTTCTTAAAAAGAAATCCGCCAAAGCACTTTCGGAACTGATGCATATTTCTCCTAATTTGGGACAGCTCAATTATGAGCGCAACCAAGAATGGACGCTGCCTTTTACCGCTCAAAATGCACGACCGGCTATTTATGCGTTTAATGGAGATGTGTATCGGGGGTTAGATGCTTATACCATTGAAACATCAAAATTAGAGTCTTTACAAAATTCTGTTCGGATTATTTCGGGACTGTATGGACTTTTGAAACCCTTGGATTTGGTGCAGCCCTACCGCTTGGAAATGGGTACAAAATTCCCTGTTGGAAAATCTAAAAACCTCTACGAATTTTGGCGTCAAAAAGTGACGACTGCGCTGAATGCCGAACTAAAAGAAGGGGAGCTGTTTGTCAATTTAGCGAGTCAAGAATATTTTAAAGCCATTGATGTCAAGGTTCTTAAAGTGCCTGTGATCCATGTTGATTTTAAAGAGTTCAAAAATGGACAGTACAAAACCATTGCCATTTTTGCTAAACTTGCACGTGGTTATATGACGCGTCACATCATCGAAAACGCTGTGGAAACTGCTGATGGTTTAAAATCCTTTTCAACAGATGGCTATGCGTATGATGCGAATTTGTCAACGGATACAAAATTAGTGTTTACGCGTTAATTTATTTAAAATAAGACGTACCTTTGCGGCATCGTTCAGAATGACCTATCGTATTGTATACTGTCATTTTCAAAACATAACATATGACATTTCAATCTTTAGGACTCATTGAAGCCCTACTTAAAGCAGTCCGTTTACAGGGCTACGAGACGCCTTCTCCAATACAACAAAAAGCTATTCCTCCAATTCTTGAAGGCCTCGATGTACTAGCATCAGCTCAAACAGGAACCGGAAAAACAGCAGGATTTACCCTGCCAATGTTGCAAATTTTATCTAAAAATCCTGTACCACATCGCCGTCCAGTGCGTGCGTTGGTGTTAACGCCGACTCGAGAGTTGGCAGATCAGGTGTATACAAATGTGAAGCATTACAGTAAGTTTTTGGACTTGCGTGCTGCCGTTATTTTTGGTGGTGTGAATCAAAACCCACAAATCAAACACCTCCGTAATGGAGTTGATATTTTGGTGGCGACGCCAGGTCGATTGCTCGATTTGGAAAACCAAGGGCATTTGTCCTTAGCCAAAGTAGAAATTTTTGTTCTCGATGAAGCCGACCGTATGTTGGACATGGGGTTCAAACGTGATATTGATAAAATCAGAGGATTGATTCCATCCAGACGTCAAAACTTAATGTTTTCGGCTACTTTTTCTAGAGAGATTAAAAGCTTGGCGCAAACTATTTTACGCAGTCCTACACTTGTAGAAGCGACTCCAGAAAACACCACGGTTGAAGCCATTGCACAACAGGTGTATAGAGTGGCAAAAGAGAAAAAAACAAACCTTCTTATCAAATTGATTCAAGATGGAAATTGGCAACAAGTGTTGGTGTTTACACGTACCAAACACGGTGCTAACAATCTCTGTAAAAAACTTGAAAGTGCACGCATTTCTGCGATGGCGATTCATGGAAATAAAAGTCAAGGGGCACGAACTAAAGCCTTGGCTGGATTCAAAAATAAAGACGTTAGAGTATTGGTCGCAACTGATATTGCTGCGCGTGGTTTGGACATTCCATTGTTGCCGCATGTGGTGAATTACGAGCTGCCTAACATTCCAGAAGATTATGTACACCGTATTGGGCGTACAGGAAGGGCAGGAGCCAATGGCGTTGCTTTGTCGTTAGTGTGTGCAGAAGAAACGTCTTATTTAACGTCTATTGAAAAATTGACCAAACAACGGTTTAAGAAAGAAATTGTCGAAGGTTTTGAGCCTGATCCAAATGCATCTACCGTGCCGCCAAAACAAGGAGGTGGTCGTCAACGTGGCGGTGGACGTCCAAGCAACAACCGTCAGGGATCTGCTGGTGGTGGCAACCGATCGAACCACAACCGTCGCCGATAATTTTTATGGAATCCCAACCTAACAATCCCTTACATGGGGTGAAATTGGAGCAAATTCTCGTCGCACTCGAAGCCCATTATGGCTGGGAAGTGATGGGCGAAAAAATAAACATCCGTTGTTTTACCGATGGTCCCACACTAAAATCCAGTCTTAAGTTTCTCAGACGCACACCTTGGGCACGTACCAAAGTGGAGAATCTTTATTTGCGGTGGTTGAAGACGCAGTAGAAGTCTTTTTCTTGTCAAGCTGAACCTGTTTCAGCTTCTCATAATTATTGATTTTAACCCTTTGAGATTCTGAAATAAACCTACCTACCATCAGGCAGGTTCATAATGACAAGCTTATTTACTTTTTAGACCGTCTTATTTTTTTGTAATTAATTTTCCTCACGATAATGGAACCTCAAAGTCGGGAAATCGAAGATTTGACGAAGTCAAAACTTTGCCTTTAGATTTACATTTTAGAATCACAATCAATTTATTTTTTAGCTTTCAAAATCTGATATTCAAATACTCCAGTTTTAGAATGAATTTTTAAAAATTCAGGTATCTCAAATAACATAGGTAAATCTGGGTGTATAGAATTTACATCGGGATGATATCCAAGTGATATAATTTGGTTAGGTTGAAATTTATCATCATCTAAATTATTAATTTTATACTGAACATTATCATTATTAAATTCGATAGATAAGTCATAAAAATCTTCTTTAGATATATTTATGATATCTAAATAATGATAGTCTCCTCGAAATTCATAG
>Ga0209533_1003329_pt1 | contig 14311 bp, 13 predicted proteins | sample COG_04_FD_184748 | JGI IMG/M metagenome (GOLD analysis project Ga0209533, IMG submission 184748) | Pelagic Microbial community sample from North Sea - COGITO 998_met_04 (SPAdes) (version 2) | ecosystem: Environmental > Aquatic > Marine > Neritic zone/Coastal water | place: Helgoland, sampling... | reverse complement strand
GTACATCTGTGGGGCCATCTCCTATGTAAATCATGTTTTCAAATGGCACAGGACGTAGCTCATCAGGCATGTGGTCGTTGACGTCTTCGTCGTAGCCTAGGAGTCCTTTGTTGATTCTAAATAAAAATTGAGTCTTGCTGGTGTGCGATATAACTCGTTTGGGGAAATTAATGACCCCATTGCCGTCCTCTGAGAATTCACAACCAAAAATTGCTTTGAAATGAGAATGGAGACTGCAGCCTTCGATGAGGGCTTTGAGTCCTGATGAGATGATATAGTACTCGAGTTTGATGCCTGCGCTCTTGTGGATTTCTGATAGGCATTCCTCAGGGAGCTCGGCAAATAGCTCTTCGACTCCTTGGAAGAATCGTAGACCTTTGCCTAAATCACGGAGGCTTTGATTGCTGACACCGTCTACTTGCAGGCAATTGAGCAACTCATGCATGTAAGCAAGCTCACTATCCCAGCCTTCGCTGACTAGCTTGTTGCACTTATCCCAAAAAGGAGCTGGATCGATACCATAGTGAGGAAATAATACGTCATCCTGCATATAATGAGGACTGAGTGTTTGATCGTAATCAAATACAAGAGCAATGGTTTTTTGAGCTTCTGCCATGCTTAGAAATTAGGTTAATCTCTACAAAAAGTAAAGCTATGTTTGTAGGGCCTTCTTCTTGCTGCTGTTAATAAATATTTTGGTCAAGAGTAATTGAATCAGCCAACTTAGGACAAAGCCTGCAAAACTAACAACAGCGATAAAACTAGCTGTATTTGCATTGATATAATAAGCAAAGTAAAAGCCTATGACACAGCTCAAGGCTGAATAAAGCGAGGCAAAGATGAGTATCTGCGGTAGGCGTTTGCACCAGAGTATAGCTGTCGCTGCGGGAGTAATGAGAAAAGAAACCATGAGGATAGCTCCTACCACTTGGAAGGCTTGCACCATCATGAGTGCAATCATAGCAAGGAGTCCGTAATGTAGTAAATTGAGACGCTTCCAAATACTCTTGGCAAAATCGGCATCAAAGCTAGATACAAGCAAGGTTCTGTAGTTAGCCACCACAAAGACTATCACCAAGAGGTATAAACCGATAAAGTACAAGAGTTCACGAGCGATCATCAAGCCTCCTATATCAATGATATTTGCTCCTACTAGTTGTTCTAGTTGCCCGTAGAGTACGCAGTCAGGGTCTAGATCAACGGCGCTTGCCTTGGCCGATAAAATAAGGATACCTAAAGCAAAGAAACTGGTGAGCACTGTGCCTATAGCGGTATCGTTTTTGATAGGACGGTGCGTCGCCAACCATTGAGCTATAAATACAGCTAATAGCGAACTGACAATCGCTCCTACATTGAGCCAAATTGAGCTTAGGTTGCCTACAAATAAAAATGCAATCACTAAACCAGGTATGGCACTATGCGTGACGAGATCACTGGTCATTGCCATTTTTCTCACGACAAGGAAGCCACCTAATAAAGCTGCAGGCAGAGCAATAAATAAAGACATCAACAACATGAGTAGGCCTATTGCTCCCATATTCTGCCAAGGTTGAATGATAAAATCTATAATCATAAAGGTATCAAAAGAATCAATTAACGTGGGATAACTTGACCGTGGGGATCGAGCTGAGGGTAACCAAGGAGCTGGTCTAGTTGCTCTAGAGCTTCATCATCTAGGTAATGCTCCACTTTGTCTGCGGGAAGATGGACATGATCGGCTTTGTAATTCGCCTCTTGGCTGAGGTAAAGCTCCCATAATCTGTGTTTTTTGACCATGGTTTTGGCTGTTTGCTGCCCTGTTGCGCTGAGTTGCCATTGTTTGGAGTCTTCTAACCAGAGCAGTTCTTGTGATTTCATAAGGCTTTTAAAGCGCTTGTCTAAATCAGAGAGACTAATCATAGGTAATTGGTGAGCTATCTCAAGCAGACTAAATGTTTGATTTAAGTCTATGTTTAGATAAGGGGTTGCTGATTTTTTTTCGAGAGCTTTGTATATCAACTTGAGGTTGTGCTCGTGGTAATGCTGTTTTTTATCTAGGTAGCTGAGGTAAACGCCTTTGATGACTCCTTTTTTGGGTGAGGCTAAAAAGGCAATGATAAAACCAACGGCAAAGAGTAGTATCATCAATGGGCCTACGGCTAAACCTTGGAAATTCCAAGATACTAAAATGGCTGCTGAGCTTAATACTATCGAGAATATCATGGCCCATAGTTGCATGCTCTTGAGTCGATTAACGCAAAACCTAGCACTCAAAGCGGGAATAATTAACCATGCAGCCACGAGTATCATACCTACCGCTTGCATCGCTAAAACTAAGCCAATAATAAGTAATACTTCAAAGCCCCATTTAATGATAGCCTGCCTTTTAAAGTAGAGATTAGCGACCTGAGGGTTGAAGCTCTGCATGTGTAATTGACGCCAAAATAAGCTAATATAGACGATGGTGACTAATGTGTGTCCAGCTATAAAGTAGAGGTCTTGTTGATTGATAGAGTTGAGCTGTCCAAACAGAAAGTACCTCACCCCTACTGGATTGTAGATAGATTCTAGAACAATCCCTATCGCAAAAAAACCTGCTAATATGACCGCTAGCAAGCTATCTTGCTTGAGCTTGGTATGCTGTTTCCAGTAGTAAACGAGGATGGTGCCTAGCATGCCTGCGACTAGAGCTAGACCGCAAATGAGCCAAGGGTTTTTGTCCTCAGAAAGCAGAAATCCTAGAATAACACCCGGTAAAATACTGTGAGACAAGGCATCACTAAGCAACGCACGCTCCTCTACGACTAAATAACTCCCTAGTAAAGCAGAGCTAATAGATAGTAAAATAACAGCTGAAAATATGATGATGAGATAATCCACTTATTGAATTGAAAATTAAAAATTGAGAATGGAGAATTGAAAGTTAAGAATTAAAAGTGAATAACCACCCCGTCTTTACCTGCGGTAAATCCACCCCTCCTTGAAAATGAGGGGAGTATAATTACCCACTGAAAGCGGTAAAACTAAAAGTGAACAGTGAAGAGTTAAAAGTGAATAGTTAAAAACTAAAAGTGAAGAGTGAATAGTGAATAGTTAAAAGTTAAGAATTAAAAGAAATTACTTTTTGCTCATTTCATGGGCCATTTGGGTAAGTAGGGTCAAACTACTCCCATAAGCTTGGCTTAGGTATTCAGGTTGCAACATGACGCCTGCCTCGCCTGCTCCGATAAGACGTTTGTTAATTAGGATGACGTCATCAAAGTAGTGCTTGGCGGAATAAAGGTCGTGATGCACCACCACTACGGTTTTGCCTGCATCACGCATGTCTTTTAAAACTTGCATTATCGTTTGTTCAGAAGCAATGTCCACACCTGCAAAAGGCTCATCTAGTAAATAGATATGGGCATTTTGAGCTAGGGCTCTAGCCAAAAAGACTCGTTGTTGCTGTCCCCCGCTGAGGTCTGAAATGGGTGTATTGGCGTAGTCGACTAATTGTACTTTTTCCAAGGCTTTGTATGTATTTGCACGTTCTAAGACGCCTACTCTTTGCCACCATTTAAGTTTTGGATAGGTTCCCATAAGGACCACATCAAAAACTGTTACAGGAAAATCCCAATCAACAGATTCGCGTTGTGGGACGTAGGCAATTTGTTTTTTGACTTGATGGCTGGGTTTGCCTAAAACTTGAATCCAACCAGATGTGCGAGGAATCACGCCCATGATAGATTTGATAAATGTAGATTTACCAGCTCCGTTGGGACCTATGATACCTGTTAATCTGCCTGAATTGATACAGACATCTACTTCGTGGAGCACTACCTTGCGATCGTAGTGGACAGTGAGTTGATGACTTTCTATAGCTATATCGTGCATGATGATTAGTCTGTGGTACTGTGACTTAGCCCTTGAGTGATGGTTATAATGTTATGCATGAGCATACCTCTATAGGTTCCTTTGTCATAAGTCACGCCATTAAACTCAGCTATATCTCCTGGTTCTCCCATAGCATCGGAAAAGAGTGTGGCTGAGCTGACTTGTGCTCCTGATTGCTCGGCTAGGTTTTTGATTGCCTTAGGGTTGACGCTGCTCTCTGGGAATATGGTTTTAATCTGCTGCTGTTTAATGAGATTAACTAGGTATACTTGGTGCTTGAGGCTGGCTTCTGCCATGGTGGATATTCCTTGGATGCCTTCTACTTGGATATTAAAAGCTCTACCTAAATAAAAAAAAGCATCATGACTGGTGATTAAATAGCGAGCCTGCTCGGGTATGCTACCTATCATGTTTTGTGCCCAGAGATGTAATTCTTGTAGTTCTTGGTTGTAGGCATTTGCGTTGGCTTTATAAATAGCCTCATTTTTTGGGTCATAATTCACTAAAGTCTCTAACACTGGCTTGATACAGCTAGCCCATACTGTCGGGTCGCCCCAGACATGAGGGTCATAATGGTCATTATAAGCTTCTTGTGGTTTGAGGAGTTCTTGCTGAGTTAATTGGCTCGTAATCGCCACTACTGGTTTATTTTTAATTTGCTCTAAACTAGCCTCCATTTTGCCCTCTAGGTGTAAACCATTGTAAAAAATGATATCTGCTTGCTGCAAATACACGGCATCACCTAATTTAGTTTGATAGCTGTGTGGGTCTATGTCTGTGCCTATGAGTGCCTTTATATCGACTAAATCGCCACCAACGTTTTTGACTAAGTCAGCTACCATAGCTGTCGTGGTTAAGATTTTAATTTGATTTTTTTCTTTGCTACCCCATTTATTTTGCTGCTTTGGTGCTTTTTCTTGGCAACTCATTAAACATAAAAATAGAGCAACAGTTATTAAACTAGTGATTTTGAACTTCATAATACAAAAATAGTTAGCTTAGACTAACTTTCTTTGTCAAGACTATATTTAAGGGTAAGAAAAAATATAATTTACACCTATAGACTCTATTCATTTAGAGAGTTATTTCCTCAAAATCATTATCTTGATTGAGGATTTCTTCTGCTATTTCTGTAGCAATATCATCAATAGCTCCTTCTATCTTTTTGCTATCATGATTATTGAGATCTTTATCTAAATTCACTTTTTTAGTTTTAGTAGTTTCTTGAGCTTTCAGCTTGTGCTTTTCCATAGTATTTACTGCTTTTAAGCGCTGACTCTTCATTTCGGAAAATATACTATTTTCTATTTTTTCTTCACTAGTTAGCTGTAAAGCAAATTGATCTTCTTTATTCACTAGCAATACATTAGATTGATTGTCTAAGAGTACCTCTACACACCTTGAACGATTGAATAACGCAGCTATATGAAGCGGGGTATTGCCTTCTAGATTTTTTTTATTAATATCAACACCATATTGTAATAATGCTCTAATATAAAAACTATGCCCCTTCTCTGCCGCTATATGTAGAAGCGTATTACCTGCTATATCTGTTTTATTAAAATCTAACTCATACCCCTCAAATGCTCTTAAAACTCTTGTATTTCCAAACATTGCAGTAACATGAGTGATTTGTTGACCTAACTTATTAGTTGCTAATGGATCTGCTCCTTCTTTGAGTAAAAACTTAATCATGCTGTCATCGAAAGCGGCTAATAGTAACGGTGTGTCTCCTTGATTGTTGCGGGCGTTTATTTTAGCTCCTTCTTTTAAGGCTAATTTAACCATGGACATTTGATTAGCTTGAACCATGAGGTGTAATGGAGTATTACCTGACCTTCCGTCAGTAATATTAATATTAGCACCTGAGTTTAAAGCTTTTTTTAATTGAGCTATACTACCTTTTTTTGTAGATTCCCAAATTGATTTATTTAAAATATCTGCCATACATAAAAAAGGCAGGAACAAGCTAAATGAAATTAAGATTAAATATTTCATGTTAAAATTAAATCATAACTACAATAATTACATATAACAACCATTTTTTAGAATACGACATAAGAAAAACTGTATGATTTAATTTCTAGATAATCTAAGTCAGTTTTTGCTGTATTTCCTTTAAGGTATATCTTTGTTTTTTTAATTGGTGAATCTCTTCTATTCTTTTGAGCATTTGTGAAGAGTACATTTGATAACCACCTGGCGTTATTTCGGCGATTTCGAGTAGCCCCCATTTCGTCCAATGACGAATCGTTGAATTATTCTCACCTACAGCTTTCGCTAACTGCCCTATTTTTAGCAATGTCTCACCAGCATCTATAAGCATGGCTTGATTTGGAGAAACTTTTTCTAAATATGTATCAAGAGTGGCACTCACTACCCCTGAGATAAACTCGAGGTAGTCTTGCTTGTCTCTTGTGAGTATAGCTTTTTCTATTGCAGCATTGTAATGAGCTGTATCTCGCTTTTTAATAATGGCCACAGGGTAATTGTGCATCATTAGAATCATATTCATCATTAAACGCGCAATTTGACCGTTACAGTTCATAAATGGTTGGATTTGCAAGAGTTTGTAATGCACTTCCATAGCTAGTTCAATGGGGTGTAACTTATGATCTAGTTTCATCCACTTAGAAAAATCCTGCATTAAGTAGTCCACCTTTAAATGATGTGGGTATTTGTTAGCTAAGTTTTCTTGTTCAATATTTTTAGTTCTGTAATGACCTAACTTGGCTTCTAAAATACCTCTGAGTAAAATTTTATGTAATTTTTTTACATCTTCGGCCAATTCTATAGGGTAGTTATGCTTAATTTTGGATTTAATCCAATGATAAGCATTGGCGTGGTTTACCACTTCTAAATGCTGCTTCATAGATTTGCCCCCTATTGCTAGCCCTTGATTTAAAATGACTTGAACTTCGTCACGGCTTAACTCATTATCTTCTATAGCGTTGCTGGTATAAGCAAGTTCTACTTTTATCCAATTATCTAATTCTTGCTGAATATCTGGGTTTTGTAGAATCAATTGGTCGAGCTCATTCTTTCTATGTGTTAAGCTTGTTAAATCCATTAGACTGAACCGTAAATGGCTAGTTTATAGTTTTCAAGGCTAAAAACTAACGCTAAGCATTTTTTAGTAGTTGGTCGTAATCCTTCCAGTCTGGCATATATTCAGACATATAGGCGTAGAACACTTTGTTATGTTTGCGTTCTAGTAAATGCACTAACTCATGTACTAATACGTATTCCAAACAGATAATAGGCTTTTTAATAAGTTCTAAATTGAGCCATATCTTTTTGCTCTGAGTATTACAAGTTCCCCAACGCGTTCTCATTTGCCTGACTCCCCAGTCCTGACTCTCCACGCCTATAACCTGCTCCCATTTCTGAATTAGTACAGGTAATTGCTGTTTAAACTGAGCTCTATACCACTCTGTGAGTAATCGCTTTTTATTTTCTATGTTCAACTCTCCTTTGATTTTCATGACTAATAACTTATTTTCGTAGTCAATTTTAACGCTATTAGTTAAATTACTGGATATCAATTTTAACTGATATAGCTCACCTTGGTAGGGGTGAAACTCTCCAGAGAGATAGTGGTAAGTAGGTAATTGAGGTTTTTGGTTGATCTGCTCTACATGCTTGTCAATCCAAGTTCGTTTAGAGCGTATAAAATTATCAACCTGATTTTGACGCAATGAATGAGGTATACTTAAGCGTATCAGCCCTGTTTGGTGGCAGATACGCAAGTAAGAGTTTTTGATTTTTTTACGTGTAACTTGAACTTCTAAACCATCAATGATGAGAAGTTCAGTCTGAGGCTTCATCTGTTCTTAAACTAACTAGCTAACGAATACTAATAGGGAGCTTATCAGTAAGTGTTTTGAGCACTTGGGCGTGAACCTCATCTACTTGTTTTGCTTTGAGCGTTTTCTTAGCATCTTGATAAGTAAATCTAAAAGTCAGTGCGACTTTGTCCGCATCTAACTTCTCACCAGTTTGGTCAGCAAATAAATCCAAACACTCAACATTGACTAATAACGGTTGTTGAATCTTACTAATGACCTGCTCGATTTCGGCGTAATTAAGAGTGTGTAAACATTCAAGACTGATATCACGGCTTGAGCTAGGCAAGGTATTGACTGTTGCAGCCTTAGCATTGATGCCAGCTTGTTTGTAGGTATTGACTTTCTTGAGGTCTAGCTCTGCAACCATTGTAGGATAAGGCAAATCAAGCTCTCTTGAAACACTTGGGCTCAATACAGCCACTCTACCAATCGCTTTTTTATCTGCTACAATTTGTAAATAGTTGACTAGTGCGGATTCACCTATCGCTCCTTTTTGCGCATCGGTAGCTTTAAAAGTTAAGGCTGTTTGAGGTAGGATAGATTGGATTAAGCCTTTTAAATCAAAGATATCCAATTGGCTAGCATCAGAGCTCCAGTGAGATTGTGCTGTATGACCTGCTAGTAATAGGCCTAAACTCTCAGATTCTAAATTACGTGCTTTACCGCCTCCTGCATGTCTAAATACACGACCATGCTCAAAGAAACTAAAACTCTGCTGACCTTGTCTTGCGTTATGTGCAGCAGCAGCCAATAAGCCTGGAATGAGGCTTGGTCTAAGGATGGATTGATCCTCGCTAAGCGGTAATTTCAATTGAATCACATCGCCTTCACGCAGACTATTAATGGGTAGTATTTGCTCTAATTGGGCCTCAGATATTAATTTAATATTTTGTAACTCATAACAACCTTGAGCCGCTAGTTGTTGAGATAAATCCCAAACAAAATCATGGTAATTATCTAGTTCTGTACGTAGTGCAAAACTACCAGCTCTTGAGCTTTGAATTTTATCAAGACCGATGACTCGAATTACTTCCTCAACTAAATCAATAGGTCGAGTTAAATCATGACGGGAGCTAGGGATGAGCCAGCCTCCTTCTTGCTGAATTAAGCCTAAATCACTGAGAACCTGAGCGGCTTCTTCCATAGAAATATAGCCATTAAGCGTCCTATCGAGTAGGCTTTGCGGTAATTCAATAGTTCTGGGCTCATAAGTAAGAGTTTTGACCTTATTGAGTCCAGCTACATTGAGTTGCGGAAAATACTCTTGGTAAGCATTTATAACTTCTTGGGAAATTCTATCTAACTGAGTTCCGTCAATTTGACGCTCAAAATGATAAGAAGCATCCGTACTTAAGTTTAAGCAGCGCGCAGAGGGTCTAACTGAGGTGGCATCAAAATCAGCCATTTCTACTACAATATTCTTGGTCGTTTCACTCACTGCTGTAGCTTGAGCACCAATCACACCTGCTAAAGCTTGGATACCGTTATTATCGGCAATCACTAAATCTTCTGCTCTGAGGGTGTAAGTTTGCTCATCAAGGGCAACAAAGCTCTCCCCTTGCTCTGCTAAACGTAGAATCAAAGCTCCACTGATCTTATCAGCATCAAAGACGTGTAATGGTTGTCCCATGGCGCGTAAGATGTAATTAGATACATCAACTAGAGCATTTTGCGTCTTAATCCCTACGCTCTGTAATTTGGAGGCTAAAGTATCACTGCTCGCAACACTACCGTTCACACCCTCAATAGTTAGAGCATAGTAAGCGTTCACCACCTGTTCAGCTTGAATTTCTACGCTTTGAGTTGTGTTTTCTGAAATAGTCACATCTGTGACTGGCTTAATTTTGAGCTCACGTTGGGTCACTGCTGCTAGCTCCTTGGCTAAGCCTTCGTGCGAAAGCAGGTCACCTCGGTTAGGGGTGATCTCTACATCGAGAATAACCTCGTAATCAAAATAGTTGCGAATTGGCTGACCTATTTCATAAGTATGAGCAGTCTCTTTATTCTCAGCTCCTTGTAAAATCATGAGACCGTCTTCCTGATCTACAAACCCAAGCTCACCTGCTGCACATAGCATACCTCGGGAAGCCACACCTCTTAATTCGCCCTCATTAATGGTGAAGTCGCCAGGTAAGACAGCCCCTGGTAAAGCACAAGGAACTTTGTCCCCTACTTGGTAATTTGTAGCACCACAAACAATCTGACGTAAGCTCCCCTCGCCTGCATCTACCTGACAGACTTTGAGTCTATCTGCATTAGGGTGTTGCTCAGCTTCTTTAATTTGGGCGACAACGACTGAATCGTGATTGATACCTTTGACCTCGATGTCTTCAACCTCGATACCTGCCTTAGTTAGCCAATCGCAAAGCTCTTCGACAGAGAAGCCCTCTAAATCGACGAGCTCTTTTAACCAATTGTATGAAAATTTCATCTTATGTTATGCAAATTGTTGAAGAAAACGCACGTCTCCTGTAATTAAATCTCTAATATCAGCAATTCCCCACTCAATCATAGCGAGTCTATCTAAGCCCATACCAAAAGCAAAGCCACTCACTTTTTCTGGGCTGTAGGTGTCGTCACCACGTAACTCAGATACCGAATCGAATACAGCTGGATCAACTAGACCACAGCCTGCAACCTCAATCCATTTGTCTTCTTTGCCTGCAACTTTGAGCTTAATATCTATTTCGAAGCTAGGCTCAGTAAATGGGAAAAAGTGTGGTCTAAATCTAAGCTCAGTATCATCACCAAATAAATGAACAAAGAAAGCCTCTAAAACTCCTTTTAACTCAGCTAATCCTACAGATTCATTGACATATAAACCCTCCAACTGATTGAAAACGCATAAATGGGTCGCATCAATCTCGTCACGACGGTAAGCAGAGCCTGGTGACATGATGCGTAATGGCAGACTTTGTTTTTGCATGGTGCGAATTTGTACAGATGATGTATGTGTTCTTAGTAACTCACCACTATCAAAGTAAAAGGTGTCTTTCTCATTACGTGCAGGATGATCCTCAGGCGTATTTAAAGCATCAAAGCAATAAAACTCAGTTTCTATTTCTGGGCCTTCTGCCATGACAAACCCTAGTGTTTTAAGTGTCTCCATGGCTCTTCTGCGAATAATACTAATAGGATGTATTGCCCCTGTTCTTGGTAATCTAGCAGGTAAGGTCCTGTCTACAGCGTTGACGATTTTGGCGTCTTCTACAGCTTGAATTTCTTGGTACTTTTGATTTAGAGCTGACTCTACGGCACGGCGAGTTTGATTGAGGAGTGCTCCTACTTGTTTCTTTTCCTCGATGCTTAAATCACGCATCTTACTAGAGAGCCCTGAAAGCTCACTTTTTTTGCCTAAAAACTTCTGTCTAGCTTCTTCAAAAGAACGCAATGAATCTAGCTCTTTAATAGCTGAAATAACTTGTTCTTCGATTGTTTTAATTAGCTCAATCATCGTGCTGTTCAATACGGTAAATCAGTTTATTTGACAAGCTTTAAACCCTTTAGCCCATCCATGACTCCATGAGATGCTTCTAAGTGAGAAACCCAGCCGCCATGATCTAAAACTTGCTGTTTCACATAATCACAGGCATTGCTTGGAGCAATGATATGATGAGCTACTTCACGATTTAACATGGTGAGGTCATTGGCGGCATCACCTGCAACTATAGTTTGGGTGACACAACCGTTTAGTTTTCTTATCACTTCTTTTAGGGCTTGCCCTTTATTAAAACCAGCATGCCCAAAGCGTAAATAAATAGTGTTATACTCATAATGCAAAATACGCTCTAAATCCTGCCCTGCTATATCTTGCTTAATCCACTCTATAAAAGCTAATATTTCTTCGTGAGTTTTACCTACAACGCCTTGTAGGTAGTCATCTTCGAATTCCCAAGTGGCTTGAGTGTTTTTTTCTAGCCAGTTTTTGGCTCGAGCAAAAAAGGCGCTGCCTTTCTCTAATAATTCTAGATGCTTATCTAAGCAAATCTCCCAAGCTTGAGTATCTTTGGTCCAGCCATTGGCATCTTTAAAATAAATCTCCCGCTCGCGTGCGATAATGAAATCAGGTTCTACAGTTAAACTTAACTTTTCTAAATCTTGGTATAAAAAATTAAAGTTTCTACCTGTATTAATGCCCCAATAGTCATTCTCATCACTATTAGACAAAAAATCAGCCAGCTCTATGGCTGGCTGAGGATGTTTCGATGATACAAATGTACCATCAAAATCAAAAGCATAAATCCATGGCTTCATAAGACAAACTTATGTTGATTAACCATGAATTGAAAATTACTTCTTAGGAGCTGCTTTTTTAGCAGGAGCCTTTTTAGCTGCGGCTTTCTTAGCTGGAGCTTTTTTGGCTGCTGTTTTTTTAGCAGTTGCTTTCTTTGCTGTCGTAGCTTTTTTGGCAGCAGGCGCGGCTTTTTTAGCTGGTGCTGCTTTTTTAGTTGTAGATGCAGCTCTAGCTTTAGCCGCTTTTTCTTTAGCTACGTTATGAGCTGCTGCTTTGCGTTTCAAATAAAGCTTACGACGCTTTCTCTTATTGATTTTATTATCTTGTGTTCCCATAATTGAAATATAGACGAAAACTACGGTAAAAATTCAAATATGCAAGCACAAAAATAGTTTTAACTCAACAAGAGGTCTTTAGTAAAAAAAATTCAATATGATTTACCCAGAATAACTTGACTTTGCTTGACCCTTATAGGTAACTATTATACATCATTACGAACAATTAAGTTATATGGCTAAACAAGTATTAGGAAAAGGACTAGGAGCTTTAATGAAAGCCAGCAGCTTAGAAAAAGATAAAGTTCTAGATATCGCCATCGAAGAGATTGTTCCTAGCCCCCTACAGCCAAGGAAAACATTTGCTCAAGAAGAGTTAAAAGAGCTTTCTATTTCTATTAAGAGCAATGGCATTATTCAGCCTCTTATTGCTCGTATTGTAGATGGCAAATATGAGCTCATCGCAGGTGAACGCCGTTTGAGAGCGAGTCAGCTCATCAAACTTACCCATCTCCCAGTTATAGTAAGAGACGCCACTGATAGTGAAGTACTGGAAATGGCTCTTATTGAGAATATTCAACGTGCTGACCTAAATCCTATAGAAGAAGCACTGAGTTATCAACGTCTCGCTGATGAGTTTGGTCTTAAACAACAAGTGATAGCGGAAAAAGTAGGTAAATCTAGAGTGAGTATTAGTAACACTATTCGTTTATTAAGTTTGCCCAAAAATTTGCAAAACCTTGTGATGGAGGAAAAGATAACGTCAGGTCATGGCCGAGCTATCCTTTCAATTAAAGACGAGGATAAGCAGTATCAATTAGGTAAAGCTATTTTAGATAAAAAGCTCAGCGTAAGACAAGCTGAACGATTTGCCAAAGAACTTATAGAGCAAGCTAACACAACTCCTGTTCAAAAAACCAAAGCAGAGCTCCCTAGTTGGGCTCAGACAGCTCAAGAAGAACTTAAAAAGTATTTATCTACAGAAGTTGCACTAAGACATGGTAACTCTAAAGGTAAAATTCAAATTGAATACTACGGCAAAGAAGATTTAGAAAGAATTCTAAAAATCTTCAAAGATAATAGCTAAGTCCCCTCTTCAATAGCAATGAAGAGCGTCAACATGCAACAAAGCTATATTGGCTATAGTTTTATTTTTTGTTGCTTGTTCATTATTGGTCTGGCTCAAGCCTCTATTGAAAAATATCAACAGTTTTCTTCAGCACAAGCTTATCAGCACTGTGTTAATATACTTAAATTTGGTCCTAGGGTCAGTGATTCTCCGGGAATTATTCAAACTCAAAATTATATAAAAACTCAATTAGCCCAATATGGTTGGCAAGTGCATGAACAACGATTTAAAAGTTCAACACCTATTGGAGGAATCACTTTTACTAACCTTATTGCTTATTATGCTCCAAACAATCAAGCTATTCAGTCAGACTTTAAATTAGCTAATAAGCTCATTAGCTGTCATTACGATAGCAAATACCTACCAAAATCAAAAAAACCTTTCTTAGGAGCTAATGATTCAGCTGCTTCTATTGGTATTATGCTGGAAATGGCTAAGTTACTGGCCCAAGTATCTCCCGAATTAGCGAAGTCTACTAACTTTGTTTTCTTTGATGGTGAAGAAGCATTTGGATCTAGAATGCATTACAAAAACTACGATCATAAAGATGGTCTCTATGGTTCGAGTTACTTTGCCAAAACTTATCAAGCTGATTTCAAAACCCAACCAACTTACCTTATCAATTTAGACCTTATAGGTGATTCTAATTATAAGGTTCTACTGAGTAAAACTGCAGATGCAAAGCTCAAGGAAACAGCCTGGAATCTCTATAAAGAAAACAAAAAACAAGACTATAGTTTTAATTTAAGTAAGGCAAAACTAAATATTCTCGATGACCATATCCCCCTGCATCAAGCAGGAGCTAAAGTTTTAAATATTATTGGAGACTTTCAAAAAATGAGTTATTGGCATCATCATGAGGATGATATTAATAATATTTCAGCCACTCAACTCAAAGCTATAGGTGTATTCACCCTTGATTTATTACATCATCTTTAAAAACTTATAAATTATGCCTAAACTAAATTGCCCA
>Ga0209533_1003325_pt1 | contig 14317 bp, 9 predicted proteins | sample COG_04_FD_184748 | JGI IMG/M metagenome (GOLD analysis project Ga0209533, IMG submission 184748) | Pelagic Microbial community sample from North Sea - COGITO 998_met_04 (SPAdes) (version 2) | ecosystem: Environmental > Aquatic > Marine > Neritic zone/Coastal water | place: Helgoland, sampling... | reverse complement strand
TTGATCGGTATTCTTACGGCAGGTACATTTTCCGGCGACGTGGTTTTTTCTGGTGTCGGGGAGTTTTTCATCGTGTTTATCGGTGGTGCGTTAGTGGGATGGCTACTAGCGCTGGCAGTCGGTCAGATACTCGGTGCCGTTGAGTCTGATGCGGCAATTGAAATCACCTTGTCGACAATTTTGGCCTATTTTTCTTTTATCATCGCAGAGCATGTGTTCCACGTCAGTGGCATTATGGCAGTGGTGGCTGCTGGGATCATGATGGGTTCCTGGGGTAAGACGAAGATATCGCCTTCAACTGAAGAATTTATGGAGCATTTCTGGGAGTACCTGGCGTATCTCGCGAACGTACTGATCTTTTTAATGGTTGGTATGCAAGTAGATCTGGCGGCGCTCTGGGCTTCGATCGATCTGATCGCCTTAGTTTTCGTCGCCATGCTCATTTCTCGTGGAGTGGTTGTATTTGGCGTAACGCCACTGCTTGGCAAGCTCCCAGGTACCGAAGCGATAGGAATGCCTTACAGAATGGTCATGTATTGGGGCGGTTTGAGAGGTGCGATCGCGCTGGCTATCGTTTTGGCAATGCCAGCTTTTGAGTATAAGGATACCTTGGTAGCTGTTGTCATGGGCGCTGTGATATTTACCTTGGTGATTCAGGGATTATCGATTGAAACATTAGTCAAAAAATTGAAGCTCAATCATCTCAGTATCGCTGATCAATTAGCAAAGCTTGAGGGCGATCGAGAGGCTCGTGTAGAGGGTTTGGAGCGGATGGCACGACTGGCCGATAGTGGGCTGTTTTCGCAGCGCATTGCTGGCAATATCAAGGAAAAAGGTGAGCGACAGATCAGTGATTTGGCGGAAAATATTGTCGAGGTTTTAGGCGGTATGGATGCCGATGAAATGCTGAGAATATTGGCTTTGCGCTGTCAGGTGAGAGAAAAAGCAAGGTATCGAGAACTGTTCGCACAGGGACTGGTGAATGAATGGGCATATCGTGAGTTGGATTACACCATTGACGTGCAAATGGATAGCGTTCGACACAGCAACGGATTGCCCAGTGCGACGATGGAAGTGTCCATAGGCAAACGATTTAGTTTGTTTTTGATGGCCGTTGTTGGTGTGTTACCTGGTCTGCGAGGATGGTTGGAAGAGCAGCGTAGCTATTGGGTCGTTCGAGACTACGGGGTTGCGTGGGGCCGCTACCGTGGCTGCCAAACTGTTCTGGCGAGATTGAGTGAGTTGGCGGGTTCTGAAATTGATGCTGACAGTGTTGAGCGGTTGAAATCGATTTACGAAGATATTGCGCGGCAAGCCAAGGCGCAAATTGATGAGGTCGGAGAGCTGTATCCGGAATTTGTCGAGACCATGCAAGAACAGTTAGGTCAGCGCCTCATGCTGATTGCTGAGCATGATGCCATTGAACATGGGAAAGAGCAGGGCGTCATTCAATCAGGTATTGCCAGTGCTATCCTCAAAGATCAGGCTGAAAGGCTGCGAACGCTAGCGCAGGATAATATGTCTGCCTGCTTTGAGATCGAGATCGATGAGCTGTTGGCGAAGGTGCCACTCTTTGCAGCAATCGATCCCACACAGTATGGTGTTATTGCTGCGCACTTGCGTTCCAGAACTGTGCCGAGAGGCACGGATATCATCCGCCAGGGTCAGATGAGTGATTCGATGTTCCTAATTGCCCGAGGTATTGCCAATGTCACAAGATCCGAGGAGGGCGAGACTAAGAATATCGCGACGTTGTATGCCGGGGACTTCTTTGGCGAATCAGCGTTACTTCACGATACGCCTCGAAATGCGACGGCTACAGCAGCAACCCCGTGCTCAATGTACGAGCTGAAGCGCTCTGAGTTCGAGAAAATATGCGCGGACTATCCTAACATTCGAGCAGGTATCGAAAAAATCGACGAACAGAGGCGTCAGGAAAACGCCAGCAAGACTTCGTAGGTGGGTTGTTAGTTACGGATTTTTGGATTTCTGTGCGATTCGAGCCGGCTTCCAGAATTAGGCCGCACCAGTAGGTCAGGCTCACAGTAGGGTGGCATTAATCGGGATGGCATGCAGTAAGATCGTTTCAAGTATTAATCAGCAGCGTGATCACCTCGTGCGGGGCCGCTAGTGCATGCTTATTTAGATCATGCTGGGGTTCTTGCGTTTGCTCATCGTGGTGATCACGAGTCTGGTCCTGAGAATACCTTGCCGGCGTTTGCCGGTGCAGTTGCCCTCGGCTTTAACTACCTGGAGACCGACGCTCACTGTACCGCTGATGGTGTGTTGTTGGCTTTTCACGATGAGCGTTTGGATCGCGTGACTGACCGTGTCGGCATTATAGCCCAAATGCCATTTGCGCAAGTCAGTCAAGCTCGCGTCGCAGCACAAGAACCGATTCCCCTGATGGAAGATCTGCTTAACGCATTCCCCGATACTCGCTTCAATATTGATCTAAAGGCTGACAATACCGTTGCACCATTCATCAAGCTGTTAAAAAGAAACAAATGCCTAGACCGAATCTGTGTGGGGTCTTTTAACGATCGACGGGTTGCGGCGATCCGGCGCGAGTTTCCCAAGATTTGCACGTCGATGGGTCCAAAGGAGGTGGTCAAGGCGCGTCTGGCCAGTTACCACATGCCGTATGCGCGATTAAGCTCGCCCTGCGCCCAGGTACCTGTCCGCTGGGATAGAATGCCGGTGGCAGACAAGCGTTTTATCAGAGCGATGCAGGCGCGTGGGATACAAACCCATGTCTGGACTATTAATGATTCAATGGTGATGCACCAATTGTTAGATCTCGGCGTCGAAGGTATTATGACCGACTTCCCCGCGCGCTTAAAAGCCGTGTTGTTGGAAAGAAATTCTTGGGTTCATTAGGGGGAGTAACAAGTTTATTTGTTGCGACTCAACCTGACAGGCCTTAATTGTAAAGCGCAGTTGTAGAGGTAGAGAACGATATGGATTGGATCTGGGGACGTTATACAGCATTACTATTATCAGGTTTGCTGACCATTGGATTGATACCAATTGTGTTATGGATGCCATTGCTCGCGCCGATTTTGCTGCTGACGCTAGGGCTGACGATGGTTGGTGTTTACGATATGTTTCAAAAGAGCAGCAACCTGCGCGCGAACTTTCCTCTTCTCGGTAACCTGCGTTACTTCTTTGAAAGTGTTCGACCTGAATTACGCCAGTACTTTTGGGAAAACGATAACGATGAGCTGCCCTACTCGAGAAATCAGCGCTCAATGGTTTACCAGCGGGCGAAATCGGTTTTAGCTGCGCGGCCTCTGGGTTCAATCGAAAATATGTATGAAGAAGACTTTTCCTGGCTTAACCACTCCATCTCACCAGTGCATATAGAAGCTCGTGATTTTCGGACTACCGTTGGCGAAGGCAAATCAGCATATCAAATGTCACTGTTGAATATCTCCGGGACCTCCTTTGGATCCCTGTCACCCAGAGCAATTGAAGCTTTGAATACAGGCGCAGGCTTAGGTGATTTTGCTCACAATACGGGTGAGGGATCTTTGTCTAAATACCATCAGATGGGCGGTGGTGATTTGATCTGGCAGATTTCAACGGGTTATTTTGGTTGTCGTACGCCCGAAGGCCGACTTGATCGGGCCGTATTTGCCGAGAAATCCCAACTTGACCAGGTCAAGATGATCGAAATCAAGCTGAGTCAGGGTGCCAAGCCGGGTCATGGCGGCATGTTGCTCGGCAAGAAGGTTACGCCAGAAATCGCCGAGACGCGTGGCATTGCCGTAGGCCAAGATTGTATTTCGCCTTCGTCACATCCGGAATTTTCGACGCCCAACGAGTTGCTGGATTTTGCGCTGGAGTTACGCACACTCAGTGGCGGGAAACCCGTAGGTATTAAACTTTGTATTGGCCACCCTTGGGAGTTTATTGCGATCGTCAAAGCCATGGTGGATCGTCAAGAATTCATTGATTTCGTAACGGTTGATGGCGCTGAAGGCGGAACTGGTGCCGCCCCGGTGGAGTTTACGGACCACCTTGGATGTCCGCTTCAGGACGCGTTGGTGTTTGTGGATAATACATTAATCGGCGCCGGCCTGCGGGATCGTATAAAGATCGGTGCTAGTGGCAAGGTTGTCAGTGCTTACGATATCGTTAAGCACTGCGCATTAGGTGCTGATTGGATCAACATGGCGAGACCCTTTATGTTTGCGTTGGGCTGTATCCAAGCCAGAGATTGTGCTTCGGGTAAATGTCCAACGGGTATCGCCACCATGGATCCGACGCTGTATCGTGTTTTGGACGTGCAGAAGAAAGCAAGTATGGTGCGTAATTTTCACCACAACACATTACTGGCGTTCGGAGAGATGATCGGCGCGGCTGGCGTGACTCATCCTGAGCTACTCAATCGACGCCATATCGTTCGGCGCCTGTCGGCCAGCGAGATTCGGCTTGCTGACCAAATTTATCCTAGCGTTGCGCCCGGTGCGCTGTTACGTGGTGAAGAGGTTGCCGACCCGCGCCTGGATGTCTATTGGAGCCGAGTCAACGGTTCTAGTTTCCACGTACAAGTGCCAGTCTAGGCCATGATCGTGTTGGCAAGACTATCCCTGGGAGGTGGCGAAGTCATCTTGACTGCCGTCACCCCAGGGATCGAGCTTGGCTCAAATCACTATAGCGCATAGAATAACGTCCCCGATGATCGCCTTGTGTGATCTGTCAAAGTAAGATGATGCAGCCGCCAGGGTGTTATCTAACTGAGTTTTTGTGGAGTTCAGGTCCATGCAGCGCAATCTAGCTTTTAATGATCTCGACCAGAGACCACCTGGTTTGACGCCTGTGAGCGGCGACGGGGTCTCGAATCATAAAAGTTATTGGCTGCAGAGGTACATAAACCAGTTAACAGATTTGTTTGTCTATATCCTATCAGGCGAGGGTAGCGGCAATTAATACCGCACCGAAATCTGCAAAGTATTGGATGAATCTGGCGCTAGATCAGGCGCGCAAGGCGCACGCTATGGCGGAGGTTCCGATTGGTGCGGTGATTGTGCGTCAGGGCGAAATTATCGGTGTGGGTTTTAATCAGACTATCAGTCACTGTGATCCGACGGCTCATGCCGAGATCGTCGCGATCCGCGCCGCAGCCAATCACGTGGGTAATCATCGATTAGCTGGTGCTGATATGTATGTGACCATCGAACCGTGTACCATGTGCGCCGGTGCGCTGGTCCAGGCAAGAATAGCCCGATTGATTTTTGCCGCTGCCGAGCCTCGTGCCGGCGCTGTGACCTCGTCTGCCCGAGTGTTAGAAAATCCGGGGTTGAACCATCGAGTCGAGATCGAATCTGGCCTGTGCCAGGCTGAAGCCGCGGAATTAATGGCGGGTTTTTTTAGAGTCAGGAGATAAGCATGTTGCAGTTGCTCGGTGCGCCGGCCCTGTCAGAATTTAGAATCCAGAAGTTGCTAGCGGACTTGAGCGCCAGCGGTGTCGATGTAACAGGCTGGTCATTAGACAGTCGTTTTCTGCACTTCGTTGATGTCAAGGTTGAACTGACGCCGGCCGAAGCGCAGGTGTTGGCCAGTATTCTCACCTATGGCCCCGTGACTCAAAGTGCGCCCGCGACATCTAGCCTGTTACGACTCATCGTACCGAGGCCGGGGACCATTTCGCCCTGGAGTTCCAAGGCCACAGATATAGCTCATATCTGCGGTTTGAAAACCGTTAAGCGTATTGAGCGCGGAGTTGCTTATTATCTTCAAGCGCCCGGGCCACTGACCGGTGAAGTGCAACAGCAGCTGGACGCCGTGTTGTTTGATCGTATGACCGAGGCGGTATTGGATAACACCGAAGCCGCGTCTGCATTGTTTCAGGTTGAGGCCGCCAGGCCGCTGGTCTTCGTGCCACTTCTGAGTCAGGGCCGTGAGGCGCTGGTGGAGGCCAACGCGACCCTGGGAATGGCTTTGGCAGATGACGAAATTGACTATCTGGTAGATGCTTTCCAACAACTGCAGCGTGATCCCAGCGACGTCGAGTTGATGATGTTTGCCCAGGCAAATTCCGAGCACTGTCGGCATAAAACCTTCCGTGCCAGCTGGAGTCTCGATGGAGTGGATCAGCCACACAGTTTAATGGACATGATTCAGAATACCTTTGCGAAGACCAATGGCGAGGGTGTGCTCAGCGCTTACGAAGATAACGCGTCGGTGATCGCCGGATCAACAGCGGGACGGTTTTATCCGGATCCTGTGAGCCGCGAGTATGGTTATCACGAAGAGCCGATTCATATTCTGATGAAGGTTGAAACCCATAATCACCCGACAGCCATCGCGCCGTTTCCCGGCGCCGCAACAGGCTCAGGGGGTGAAATCCGAGACGAGGGGGCTGTAGGTCGTGGATCGAAGCCGAAGGTCGGTTTAAGTGGGTATTCTGTCTCGAATCTGCGTATCCCTGGGCATATTGAGGCCTGGGAAAAGGATTACGGCAAGCCCGCACGGATTGCCTCAGCGCTGGATATTATGATCGAAGCGCCAGTTGGCGGCGCGGCTTTCAACAACGAATTTGGCCGGCCGAATATTTGTGGCTATTTCCGTACCTTTGAGATGACTGTTGCGGACGAAGTAAGGGGCTACCACAAGCCTATTATGATCGCCGGTGGTCTGGGTAATATCCGCGAAGAACATGTTGAGCAGCGTCAAATCGCAGTTGGCTCAGCCTTGATCGTACTTGGCGGTCCGGCGATGCTGATCGGCTTGGGCGGCGGCGCGGCGTCTTCCATGGCCACGGGCGCCAGTGATGCCGATCTGGATTTTGCCAGCGTGCAGCGGGGCAATCCAGAGATGGAGCATCGCTGTCAGGAAGTCATCGATCAGTGCTGGCAATTGGGCGAACGTAACCCGATCGCGTTTATTCATGACGTTGGCGCGGGTGGGCTCTCCAATGCCTTGCCTGAGCTGGTGAAAGATGGCGGTGTCGGGGGCGACTTCGACCTGCGCAATATTCCCAATGACGAGCCCGGCATGTCACCCCTGGAAATTTGGTGCAACGAGGCCCAGGAGCGTTATGTGCTAGCAGTTTCCCAGGTCGACCTGGTGAGATTCGCCTTAATCTGCGCCCGCGAGCGCTGTCCTTATGCGGTGGTCGGCACCGCGGTGGATCAGCAGCATCTGTTGGTAAGGGATCAGTTGTTTGCCGCGAATCCTGTGGATCTGCCCATGTCGGTATTATTCGGCAAGGCACCTAAAATGCATAAAGACGCTGTATCAAGGCAGTCGTTGACGCGCCCGCTGGTCCTCGACTTTAGTCTTGAAGAAGCGATCCACCGGGTGATTGGTCATCCGTCTGTGGCGAGCAAGAGTTTCCTGATTACCATTGGTGATCGAACTGTTGGCGGCATGGTGGCGCGCGACCAAATGGTGGGACCATGGCAAACTCCGGTTGCCGACGTGGCCGTCAGTACCAGTGGTTACCAAGCGCATACTGGTGAGGCTATGGCGATGGGAGAGCGAGCACCGGTTGCCCTGTTAGATAGTACTGCTTCAGGGCGTCTGGCAGTCACTGAGGCGATCACTAACATTGCTGCCGCAAAAATTGCCCATATCAGTGATATTAAACTGTCGGCTAATTGGATGGCTGCGGTCGGTCATCCTGGCGAAGACGCCAACCTCTATAAGACCGTGGCGGCAGTGGGTCTGGAGTTGTGCCCTGAATTAGGTATTTGTATACCGGTAGGCAAGGATTCCATGTCCATGCAAACCCGATGGCAGCAGGACGGCGCAGACCGAATGGTCACCTCACCTTTGTCGTTAGCCATATCAGCTTTTGCTCCCGTGACGGATGTACGTGATACCCTGACACCAGAATTAACCCGCAGCGAGAGCACCGAATTATTGCTGGTGGACTTGAGCGCTGGTGCCAACCGCCTGGGCGGATCGATACTGGCAATGTGTTTCAATGAACTCAGCGACGAATCGCCGGATCTTGATCGAGCTGACTCGCTCAAAGCATTTTTTGAACTAATGCAGTCCAGCGCGGTGCGTGAGCAGCTGTTGGCCTATCACGATAGATCAGACGGCGGCGCGTTGGCGACTATTCTGGAGATGGCCTTTGCCGGCCGAATGGGCGTCCAGATCACCCTCGATGGTGACAGCCATGCTGACTTGTTGGCGCGGCTGTTCAATGAAGAGCCCGGTGCGGTATTGCAAGTGCAGGCGAGCAATTCGGCAGCGGTCCAGGCCTTATTTCGTGAGCGTGGCCTAAGCTGTGAAGTCATTGCCCGACCTCGTCTGGCGCAAGCGGTGGAGATTATTCACCAGGGTCAGACTGTGTTTAGCGCGACCCGAGCCAGTCTTCAGCAACGCTGGTCGCAAGCCAGCTACCATATTCAGCGCTTACGCGATAACCCTGTAGGCGCCGATCAAGAGTTTGCGCGCCTCCTTGATGATTCTGATCCAGGGCTAAGTGCCAAGCTGTCTTTTGATCTTAACGACGATATCGCCGCACCCTATATCAATACGGGTGTCAGGCCGCGTATTGCGATCTTGCGTGAGCAGGGGGTTAATTCCCAGACAGAAATGGCAGCGGTATTTGACCGCGCCGGGTTCGCGACTGTCGATGTGCATATGAGTGAGGTGCTAGCGGGTCATGTGGACCTGGCTGACTTTAAGGGTCTGGTTGCCTGTGGCGGCTTTTCTTATGGCGATGTCCTGGGTGCCGGTGAAGGCTGGGCCAAGTCGATTTTGTTTAATTCTGGTGCGCGCGAGGCGTTTGCCAGTTTCTTCGAGCGGTCAGATACCTTTGGTCTCGGTGTTTGTAATGGTTGTCAGATGATGGCGGCGTTACACAGTTTGATCCCAGGTGCCGAAAACTGGCCGCGATTTGTCACCAATCGTTCAGAGCAATTTGAAGCACGGTTCTCGCTGGTGCAAATCCAGCCTAGTCCGTCGGTATTGTTTGCCGGTATGGCTGGCTCGCATATGCCTATCGCTGTATCTCACGGCGAAGGTCGGGCAGAACTTGACAGCATCGGGGCACAGTCTTTAGTGGACAGTGGTCAAGTATTGATGCAGTTTGTTGATCATCGATTAGCGGTGACTGAGGGCTACCCCATGAACCCTAACGGGTCACCATTGGGGATTACCGGTGTCACAAACGTCGATGGGCGTTTCACCGCGATCATGCCTCACCCCGAACGGGTCTTTCGAACGGTGCAGAATGCCTGGCATCCTGCCGACTGGCATGAAGACAGTCCTTGGCTGCGCATGTTTAGAAACGCCAGAGTGTTCGTTAACTGATTTTTCGGGCTGGAAATTCCAGGTCCATATAACGGACTGGGTATAGCTCAGTCTGGCGGTCGGCAAAGTAATGTTCCAGGGTCTTGTTGATCACCGGGAATGCCAGCTCATCCCAAGGGATTTCAGCTTCGGTGAACAATTGAACGTCGAGAGATTCTTCGCCGGCGCTGAAGTTCAGATCGAGCAGCTCAGCCCGAAAAAACATATAGACCTGAGAAATATGCGGCAGGCTGAATAAGGTGTATAGGCCAATAATCGTGGCGTTAGCATTGGCCTCCTCGCTGGTTTCGCGCAGCGCGCCAGCGCTGGTGGCTTCGCCATTTTCTAGAAACCCGGCCGGCAGAGTCCAGCGTCCTACCCGTGGCTCGATGGCCCGTTTGCAGAGTAAGACTCGATCACCGTATATAGGCAGGCAGCCGGCGATGATACGCGGGTTCTGATAGTGGATATGCTCACAGGTTTCGCACACGAAACGTAATCGGTTGTCGCCGGTGGGAATTTTTTCGATGACGGCCGCGCCGCACTGACTGCAATAATTCATTGCGCAAGTATACCTGTGGACGGTGCTCAGAACAGCCCCATCGCGCTCTTTACTCAGTCTTTGCTTAGCGTTTGGCCTAATGCAACTAGAATAAGGTAAGCTGGCGTCTTAGCTAAAGGAGACAGCAACATGATCTACAGTTTGGGCGCCAGAGCCCTCGAAATTCGCGGTGATGATTACTACATTGCTGATAACGCGAGTGTTATTGGTTCCGTTGCACTGGAGAATAATGCCAGCATCTGGTTTAACGCGGTGCTCCGCGGTGACAATGACTTGATCACTATTGGTGAAAACTCGAATATCCAGGATGGCTCTGTGCTGCATACGGATCATGGGATTCCACTGACGGTGGGTAAGAATGTGACGGTGGGTCATATGGTCATGTTGCACGGTTGCGAGATCGGCGAGGGTAGTCTGATTGGGATTAACTCAGTCATCCTTAACGGCGCGAAAATAGGCAAACATTGTCTGATCGGAGCGAATTCGCTGATTGCCGAGGGAAAAGAAATCCCAGATGGCTCTATGGTGATGGGTTCGCCGGGCAAAATTGTCCGTCAGCTTAGTCCTGAGCAGATCCAGGGTCTGGAGCTGAGTGCGCTGCACTATGTCGAAAATTTCAAACGCTATAAGCGTGATCTGGTTCGGCATGACCCTGTCTAGCTTGCCTAAGGGTTGGCAACTAGCGCTGATAACGCTATATTAGCGCGCTAAAGCCCGCGCATGAACCACACAGGTAGGCACGTTAATGAACGTATCTCAGCCTCAAGCAACCTTTGGCAGCATTGATTTGTTGGGCTTGCCGGTTGCTGACCTGCTGCTAAGACTGCCGTTGTAGGCGGCCTGTCGAAACTCCTACAGCGTCCAATTTATGCCGCTCCCGAACCGGTGAGCAAGCCCGATAAATCTGTTAAACCTGATAAGAAAGACGATCATGACTGCTAAAAATCAATCGATAGAAGCCGCGATGCCGCGGAAAATGCCATTTCAAAAATATAAAGCCTTTCAGCCGGTGGCTTTGCCTGACAGAACCTGGCCAGACCAAGTCATCAGCCATGCGCCGCGCTGGTGTAGTGTCGATCTGCGGGATGGCAATCAAGCGCTCATTGAGCCCATGACGCCGGACGAAAAGCTCAAGATGTACCTGTTGTTGCTGGAGTTGGGCTTCAAAGAAATTGAGGTCGGGTTCCCGGCCGCATCGCAAACCGACTTTGATTTTGTCCGGCTCATTATCGAGCAGGATATGATTCCTGAGGGCGTCATTATCCAGGTACTGTGCCAAGCTCGGGAAGAGCTCATCATACGCACCTGTGAGGCTGTCAAAGGCGCGCGGCAGGTAATTTTCCACTTGTATAACTCCACCAGCACGCTGCAACGCAAAGTCGTGTTCAATATGAGCCGCGAGCAGGTTGTGCAGTTAGCGACAGATGCGACGGCCATGGTGAAAGCCCACACGGATGTGCTGCAGGCAGAAGGTACGGACGTGATTCTGGAGTATTCACCAGAGAGCTATACGGCCACTGAAATGGACTTTGCTGTGGAAATTTGTGATGCCGTGATGAATGTCTGGCAACCCACCGTGGCCAAGAAGATGATTCTGAATTTGCCGTCAACCGTAGAAATGGCCACGCCCAACATCTATGCAGATCAGCTGGAATGGTTTATCCGCCATCTACCCCAGCGCGACAAGGCCGTCATTAGCCTGCACACCCATAATGACCGGGGTACCGGTGTGGCCGCTTCGGAGCTCGGGTTAATGGCTGGTGCTGACCGTATCGAGGGGACGCTGTTTGGTAATGGAGAGCGCACCGGTAACTGCGACCTGATCACCATGGCTATGAATATGTTTTCTCAAGGCGTCGATCCCGAGCTGTATCTGAGCGATATGCCAAAGATCGTTGCGGTCTCTGAAGAGTGCACGAAAATTCCGATTCATGTGCGGCAGCCTTATGCCGGTGAGTTAGTGTTTACTGCGTTCTCTGGCTCTCACCAAGACGCGATTCGCAAAGGTATGGCGAGAGTCGAGGGCGAGGCAGCTGGTGCCTGGGAGGTGCCTTACTTACCTATTGACCCGACGGATGTGGGCGGCTCTTATCGAGAAACGGTGCGGGTCAACAGTCAGTCCGGTAAAGGTGGGGTGGCGTTCATTCTTGAAAGTTATTACGGAGTGTCATTGCCCAGACCACTCTTGTTGGAGTTCAGCCCGGTTATTCAAAAACTTTCTGAGGGTGGCGGTGAACTCAAGCCGGACACGATTTGGCAAGCTTTCACCAACGAATTTGTCGACGTTGAGGGACCCTATCAGCTCATCGATTACAAAGTGGTGGCGAATGGCGAGCGCCAGGTCTGCGAGGCGCGTGTCAAGGTTGGCGATAACGTGATCGATATTCGAGGTGAGGGTAATGGCCCGATCGACGCTTTCATTGCCGCTATGGTTGAAACGCTGAACGAACCGCTGAATGTCATCGATTATCAGGAGTACGCCCTTAACGAGGGTAGTCAGGCGCAAGCTATCTGTATTATCGCGATCACCGATGAGGAGCAGTCAAAGTTCTATGGCGTCGGTCTTAGTCAGAATACGATCACGGCCGCCTTTGGGTCGATTATCGCGGCGATTAATCGTAAGTGGCGTTGAGCGCGTTAGAGTCGAACAGGTGAAAGCATGTACCAGCTCTATATAGCCAACAGAAATTATTCGTCCTGGTCACTGCGTCCCTGGGTGCTGCTGAAGGTGCTGGATATTGCCTTCGAGGAGCGGTTTGTGCCGTTTCTGCTGCCGGATAATTTCAACGCTTTCAGAAAATTTTCGCCTAATGGCAAGGTACCCTGTCTGGTGGATGACGAACAGCTGGTCTGGGACTCATTAGCGATTATCGAATACCTGTATGAACAGGATCAAAGGGTCTGGCCCGAGGCGCTGGCGGCGCGTACTTGGGCAAGGTGTGCGACAGCCGAGATGCACTCTGGGTTTGGAGCGCTGCGTGAGGAGTGCACCATGAACGTCGGAGTGACCGTACGTTTGAATGACATCAGCGCAGCGCTGCAGCGGGACATTGATCGTATCGATGAGCTCTGGACCCAAGGCTTACAGCGTTTTGGTGGTCCGTTCCTGGCAGGGTCGAATTTCACTGCTGTCGATGCTTTCTTTGCGCCGGTGGTGTTTCGTGCGAGAACCTATGAGTTGCTTTTCTCAGATGCTGCCAATGCCTACATTGCGCGCATCCTGCAATTGCCTGCCATGCTTGCTTGGGAGGCAGGCGCGTTGCTTGAGCCTTATCGTGAAGACGCGCACGAAGCGGAATTACATGAGTTCGGTATGATTCTGCTGGACCGTCGGCAGCCGCTGTAGGCTCAGGTCGTTAGAGACGTGCAGCTGAATTGGACCAGACTGCTTGGTCGTCGGTCAGCGCAGCCTAGCCGCTGGTTGGAGCGGGAGCCTCGATAAGTTTGGCTGTGCGGATCATGTTGTCCTGGATCTGCACTATTTCGATTCTGTAGCCGTTGATAACCACACAGATATTCGACTCGGGAATAGTTTCAAGGTACTCGGTGATGAGGCCGTTCAGCGTCTTTGGCCCATCCTGAGGCAGGTCCCAGCCGAGCTGCCGATTGATTAAGCGTATATGCGCGCCACCATCGATCAGATACGTGTCGTTGCCCTGCGGGTGAATGTCGATATTGGTATTGGCCAGATCAGTGGTGAATTCACCAATGATCTCCTCGATAATATCCTCAATGGCCACGATGCCCTGGATGTCGCCATACTCATCCACCACCATGCCAATGCGCTGCTTTTGTTGCTGAAAATTGACTAATAAAGTTTGCAGTGAAGTATTTTCGGGTACGAAATAGGGCTCGTCAGTGCCTTGCAGAATAAGCGCCTTGGATAGGTCATTTTCGGTGAGAAACTTCGCGGCGCTGCGCATATGCAGAACACCAATGATGTTGTCGATATCGCCTTTGTAGACCGGGATCCGAGTATGTTGCGCAGCGCGGATCTGGTCGAGTATCTCATCCAGATCATCTTCCAGATCGATGCCGAATATCTCAGTTCTGGGCACCATGATATCTTCAACGGTGACCTTCTCCAGGTCGAGCACACCAAGCATCATATTCTGTGGGTGGGCGGCGATATGCGCGCCTTCGAATACTACGGTGCGTAATTCTTCTCGGCTGAGGTTATCTTCCACAGTGTGCTCCTGCCGAAAGCCCACCAGCCGCAAGATGCCATTGGCCGTGCCATTCACCAGCCAAACCAGTGGATACAGCACCCACATGAGCACATCGAGGATGTAGGATGATGGCAGCGCGATTTTCTCGGGATAAGCAGCAGACACGGTTTTGGGTGCGACTTCGGAAAAGATCAGGAATATCAGGGTGCAAGCGATGGGTGCAATGGCAATACCGGCTTCACCGAAAATCTCAAGAGCCAGCAGGGTCGCGATAGAGGCGGCGGAAAAGTTGACAAAATTATTACCGATCAGAATGACGCTCAACAACTTG
>Ga0209533_1003323_pt1 | contig 14328 bp, 12 predicted proteins | sample COG_04_FD_184748 | JGI IMG/M metagenome (GOLD analysis project Ga0209533, IMG submission 184748) | Pelagic Microbial community sample from North Sea - COGITO 998_met_04 (SPAdes) (version 2) | ecosystem: Environmental > Aquatic > Marine > Neritic zone/Coastal water | place: Helgoland, sampling... | reverse complement strand
AGCGGCAGCAACAAAAGCACAGCCAGCGGCAGCACCGAACGTCTTAATCATCCTCACCGACGACCAGGGGTTCTCTGACCTCGGATTTTACGGTAATCCTTCGCTGGAAACACCGTATCTCGATCGCCTTGCCCGCGAGAGTGTGCGCCTGGAAGACTTCCTCGCCTCTCCGACCTGCTCGCCCACACGCGCCGCGCTGATGACTGGCCAACACGAGTTCAAAGTCGGCATCACGCACACCATCAGTGGTCGCAGCCTGCTCAAGCCCGACGTGCCCACCCTCCCCGCACACTTCAAAGCCGCAGGCTACCGCACCGCCATCTTTGGCAAGTGGCACCTCGGTGAAACCTTCCCCAGCCGCCCGCAAGACCGTGGATTTGACGAGGTCTTTATTCATCTCGGCGGCGGCATCGGCCAGACGCCCGATTACTGGGGCAACACTTACTTCGATCCGCACATTCACCACAACGGTCATTGGACCGCCACTGAAGGCTACTGCACCGCCGTCTTCAGCGATGCAGCCTGGCAATGGATTGACCAACCCAGCACGCAACCGTGGCTTGCCTATCTCTCACTCAACACACCACACACGCCGCTACAAATCGACGACAAGCTCGCGCAAAAATATCTCGATAAAGGCTTACCCGAATCACAGGCGCGTTTCTATGCGATGATCGACGACCTCGACCGCGAAGTCGGCGAACTCCTACAGAATCTCGAAAACAAAGACCTCGCCGACAATACCATCGTGCTCTTCATGGGCGACAACGGCAGCGCCAAAGGCGGACGCCCCGATGAGATGGAATACAACGCCGGCCTGCGCGGCACCAAGGCATCGCCCTACCAAGGCGGCGTGCGCGTGCCTTGCTTGATTCGCTGGCCCGCAGGTAACATCGCCGGTGGCCGCAGCGTCGACACCTTGACCAGCATGATCGACCTATTCCCGACACTGGCCGAACTGGCACAGATTCCACTCAGCGAAGCCACACCGACCGACGGCCGCTCGATCGCAACACTCCTGCAAGACCCCAGCGCTGCAACGAACTGGGCAAACCGCAACATTGTCACGCACGTCGGACGCTGGGCAAACGGACAGGCGGAAGCGCACAAATATAAAGGCAGTGCCATCCGCAATGAACGTTTTACCCTAGTCAACGGCAAGGCACTCTACGATTTAAGGTATGATCGCGGTGAACAAGCAGATGTCTCCAGCAAATATCCCGAAGTCTTTCAAACGCTCACCAAGCAATACAACCAATGGTGGAGCGACGTCCTGCCACTGGCCGAGGATGTGCCGCCGATTACAGTTGGTGCCGCAGAAGCACCGATCAGCCATTTGACCTGCATGGACTGGAGCGCTTCAGCGATCAAAGAGTCAGGCGAAAAATACCCACCATGGAACCAAAGTTACGTGCAGGCTCTCGCCAACGGTCAAGCACTGGAGCACATCACCTCCTTCGGCGTATGGAGAATCAACTTCGCACGCACCGGCACTTACCGCATCACCTTGCGCACACTTCCCAAGGAAGCAGCCGAGACAGAGGCACGGCTAAAAGCGGGCAGCGCACAGCTCATCTTAGGCGACACTGTGCACACGCAAAAAATCCCAGCAGGTGCCCGCTCGATTCAGTTTGAACTCAACATTGAACGCGGCACCACGCCCCTGGAAACTCAAATCGAAAGTGCCGACCACAGCATCGCCGCGCATGGCGCCTTTTACGTGCGTATCGAATATATCGAGAAGCACTAGAGCGAAAAAAGGCCGCACTCCCCAGTGCGACCTTTAACCCTAATAATTATCCTATCCCTATAATAGGATGTCCATATAACCTCGTGAATAAAGACACAGGTCAACTCAATAATGATAATAGTAACAAGAATCCTTGAGAAACAGGAATAATCAGCTAATACTTTCATTAAAGAAGCGCAAAAAGGCCAAACCCAGGAGGCATCATTCAGAATTTAAAAACAATCATTACAACACATGACACGTCCCAACATCATCCACATTCTGGTCGACGACCTCGGCTACGGTGATTTCAGCTTTTTCAACAAGGGCATCAGCGAAACGCCTTTCCTTGATCAATTCATCCAAGAGAGCACCTGCCTGTCACAGCACTACACCAGCTCGCCCGTCTGCAACCCGTCACGTGCGTCCCTACTCACCGGACGCTACCCGCACCGCACTGGTTCGATTGACACCTTGGAATGGCGCGGGCTCGAACGCCTCGACCTCAACGAAGTGACCATCGCCGACATCCTCGGTGGCGCGGGCTACCGCACCGGACTCATCGGCAAGTGGCACCTCGGCGCCTTCGACCCGCGCTACAAACCGGAGAAGCGCGGCTTTGACGAAGCGATCTGCTTTCGCGGTGGCATGCACGACTACTATGACTGGCGACTCGAAACGGGCGACCGTGTGCTCCGCGCCGATGGTCGCTACTTGACCGATTACTGGACGGACGAAGCGGTCGACTTTATCAAGCGCAGCCCAAAGGACCCGTTCTACCTACACCTCACCTACAACGCGCCACACACGCCCTTGCAAGCGCCCGAAGAGGACATGGCTGTGTTCCGCGACCGCGACGATTTGAGCGAAGCGGTCAAAACACTCTATGCCATGATCCGCCGCCTCGACCGCAATGTCGGCCGCCTACTGGAAAGCGTCGATCAACTCGGTCTACGCGAAAACACCTTGATTGTTTTCTCCAGCGATAATGGCCCCCAATTCGGCGGCAGCGGCGACGACTGCCTGGACCGTTTCAATTGCCAACTACACGGCTCCAAAGGCTCCACCTACGAAGGCGGCATCCGTGTGCCCGCCGTCCTACGTTGGCCGGCAGGACTGCAAAAAACCGAGCAAGGTGACAACACCTTCTTCCACATGTGCGACTGGCTGCCGACGATATTAAGCCTTGCCGGCGTCGAAGCCCCCAAAGACATCAAGCTCGATGGCGTCGATCAAACCGCAGCCCTGCGCGGCGAACAGACCAACTACAATCCACAGCGCTGCTGGCAATGGAACCGTTACGACCCGTTGATCGAATACAACGCAGCCATCCGTGACGGTGATTGGAAGCTCGTGCGCCCCTTCGTCCCCGAGGCCTTCGAAGTGCCAGATATCAAATGGCTCGACGTCTCCATGTATGAGCCGGAGCACTTCATCGAAAATGGCATTATCACCGACCCCGCCCCTGAAGTGAACCTACCCAAGCCGCCGCCCGTTGAACTTTACAACTTGAAGGACGACCCTCTGGAACAAAATAATCTCGCCATCGCCGAGCCCGCCCGCGTCAGTCAGCTCGAAGCTGACCTACACGCATGGTTCGAAGACGTCTGCGCGGATCTCGCAAAAACGAGCCGCGACTAATCGATGGACTCGACAGGAATCAATTTGGATCGGTAGCGGCGTGCGTCCCTGAGCGCCATCGATTTGGAACTACGATAGCAGGGCTCTAAAATGGCGTTCGGGACGAACGCCGCTCCCCTCACTCCGCCGCCTCTTCGCTAATCAGCGGTGGCATCGGCAAACCGAGGCTGGTGGCGGTCACACGAATCAAACTCAGCTCCTCTTGAGCAACTTTGCCATCGGCGAGCACGACGGCAAGCGCACCTTCGAAGATGACTTTCTTTTGCGGCAAAGGCAGGTGTACGAAAAGATCCAGCGCCGCCTCCAACGCCTCGAAGGTAATCGCCTCTTCTGGTAACAAGATCGATTCCTTTAGCATGTAGCGATTACACTTTTTGGCACCCGCCTCGAATGCGGCTTCGCGATCGGCAGGTTCAACGGCTGCGGTATACGTGATGGCAGAAAGCATCACGCACAGTGGCATTTCTATTTTCGCTGGCGAGAGCGGCGTGACTTTACGCGAAGGATTGGTGCGGTCTTCTAAATATCCGGCAACGGCGCGGAGCAACGCGAGCTCTTCCAACTCGATCTGCCCGTCGCTATGCGCGAGATCATGAATTAGTTGATTCAACTGAGCAAGTGCATCGAGATCGCGCCCCGCAGCCATTGGCAGTGCAGCATCAAACAAGGCAAAGCGTTGATTCAAATTGAGCGCGCGCAAACGTGGCAGCCATGCCTCGACCTCGCGGTAGACCGCGCCATCAATGCGCCCTTTCACCATTTTTAATTGAGCCACATCATCCGCGGTGTCACTGGCGGAGATCTGCAGCCCGATCAAGACACCGTGCGCGGAGTCGTTGCTCTGATGTAGACGATCCAGATCATTGTCGATCTGCCCATGAATTTCTTGCGCACTGAGAATTGCAGCCGCACTGACTTGCCCGATTGCATTGATAAAATCATGCGGTTTGGCGGCTGCGCGATTCGCCTTCGGTTGCTGCTTTCTAGACTTTCGACGCGATGACTTACGTGCGCCACTGACGAATTTACCATCCCAATTCGGATCAATCGCAGCAATGCGTTGATCCAGCGGCGGGTGCGTGGCAAAGACGTTCACACTCTTCGACTTGAGCGCACTCGCGAAGAAAAAGTGCGCGGCTTCTTGCGAGTGTGCGTTGGCCACCACACCATGCAGCGGAGCGCCGCCGATCTTTTTCAATGCACCAGCAATGCCTTCGGGATTGCGCGTAAACTGCACGGCGGCCGCGTCGGCCAGGAACTCTCGCTGGCGCGAAATAGAGCTCTGAATCATACGGCCAAAAAACACGCCGATATAACCAATCGCCATGACCGCAAGGCCGATCCCCATAATGACGAGCACCGCACCGCCGCCTTCTTTATTGCGGCGACGACCGCTCCAGAAGCTTGCTTCGGCTGTGCTGCGGAATGCGAGTTGCCCGACCACCGCGATGGCAAGAATACCAAACAACACGCCCATCAGGCGAATATTCATCCGCATGTCGCCATTCAGGATATGGCTAAACTCGTGCGCGACGACGCCTTGCAGCTCATCGCGATTCAGGGTTCGTATACAGCCCTTCGTCACCGCGACAACCGCGTCCGCTGGCGTGAACCCAGCGGCGAAGGCGTTGATCCCCTCTTCTGGCAAGATATAGACTTCCGGCATCGGCACGCCCGATGCGATCGACATTTCTTCGACGATGTTCATCAACATCCGCTCGTCGGCATCTGTCGTCGTTTGTTCCACTTCGCGCCCACCCATTGAACGAGCGACATAGCCACCGCCGGAACGCAACTGTGCGACTTTAAACAGTGAGCAACACGTCACCAGCAACACCACACCGACCAGCGTGCCAAAGAAAAGCTCCGGCTGCCATAGAACCATCGGCGCGGGCACGGCGTCTTTGGCATCCAACAGACCGGACTCCATGACATACACCACCACGCCATACAGCGCTGCAGCAATACTGAGCACGGCCATACCAAATAGCACCACCATTACGCGGGTGCGCTTGCGAGCCAGCTCTTGAGCTTCGAAAAAATCCATATCGTCGGGTTGCGAAATCGACTAGAAACTGACCTTCACCGCATCACGCTCACGCTCCTCGGTGATTTCAAATAACTGCGCCTCACGAAATCCTAAAGCACCGGAAAACAGGACAGCAGGAAAGACTTCACGCTTGGTATTATACGTCATCACCGAGTCGTTGTATGCCTGACGGGCAAATGAGATTTTGTTTTCAGTCGAAGTGAGCTCCTCGGTCAGTTGCATCATGTTCTGATTCGCTTTCAGATCTGGATACGCTTCCGACAACGCAAAGAATTTCCCCATCGCACCAGTCAAAGCAGTCTCCGCGCCCATCAATTGCTTGATCGCATTCGAATCGCTCGGATCTGCGGCCGCAGCTTGCCCGGCAGAGGCTGCACCATTACGCGCAGCGATCACCGCTTCGAGTGTTTCACGCTCATGTGAGAGATAGCCCTTTGCAGTCTCGACCAGGTTTGGGATCAAGTCGTAGCGGCGCTTCAGCTGCACATCGATCTGCGCGAACGCATTCTTAAAGCGATTTCGCAAGGTCACCAGACCATTATAAATTCCCATGACCCATAGTGCCACTCCGATACCAAAAACGGCCAACACTCCTAATATAATTAATGTAATCATCATAATATTTCTTTCTGTTTAAATGAACTGCAAGTCATAGCGCAAAAAACTAACGCGGTCAATTAAAGTCATTGTTATTTTAAAAAATCGCATACCACTTCTGGAAAATAATACACATCAAATATCCTTATCAGGGAAGCGACTCTCGTAGTCGAGTTCCTTTAGGTGCTACAGGAACAAGACGATTGTTAGTGGTAAAAAACTCCTGCCCGGAGAAGGGAAGGAGTTTTATGCATTGATTGTAGCGATGGCACGCTAGTGCCGTCGATTGATACTCGGATACTACGATCGACCCTGCTGGCGCAAGTTCGCTACAAAATAACATTTATTTTGAGAAGAGATCAAAGCTCCGTCAAAACGCTATTAGTTGCGCCTCGAAAATGGCGAGCGAACTCTTTGACCACTTTCTATTCTTCAACAGATTTAATGACACTCAATGCGCATGGCCGTGGTCATGGTCGTGATCATGCGTCTGCTCAAACATACGGACCTTTTGCTCAAGGCTGGCTTCAGGCAAAGTCTGGGCTGAAGCCTGCGGCTGGAAGCGCTGCCAGATCGGGATTTTCAATTCGTTCTCCAGTTCGCGGATGCGGTCAAAAATGATCGGTTTCTGCGCATACGGATCATCCGGCAAATCGCGATGCAGCTGTTTGAGGAACTCATAGGCCTCGATGTCCTTCCCCTCGCGGCGCAAGAGTTCGCCATAAATACGGGCAGCAAAATACGGCGCATCCGGTTGCTGCGAAGCCAGTAGAAACCACTTCGCGGCATTGGCGTTATCTTTCAAACGATTCAAATAAATCTGCCCAACCTCCAAATACAGCTTCGCTTGCTCGGGGTGAAACTCGCGCGCACGCTCCAGCATGACAAAGGCTTGCTTGGCTTGCTCGCGATCCAGCTCTTCCTGACGACTTTCCGGCACTTCATCGTAACCGCCCTCCTCCTGGATTCGCCAGTTCGGCACATCGTAAGCGATCATACGCGCACCATTGATCCAGAAAAATTCCGGACGCGGGTCTAAGGTCGTGACCAAGCGCACCATCGCATCGAGCTTCACGCGATCGCGGCGCTCCCAAATCGTATTGGTGCGAATCCACAAGAAGTCCGCCATCACTGCACGAAAGCCACCGAGCACACCGACGACGAGCCCCTGCCCGAGCGCACCTTCGATTGCTTCCAAATTCATTTCCGGCTGCCGCGCCTTTACGACTTGCCATGCGGGTGCTTCGATCGGACGCGTCACCATGCCCAGCAGGAGCAATACAAGCAGCACGGTGCAGGCACTGCGCACTCGCAGGAACAATGGGTGAGTTAGACAACTGCTCGCGGACATCGTCTAAATCTCCCGTTTTTTAAAGTTCACCTGCGCGAGCAAGATGAAGGCGACAGTATAGATCAGCCCGTAAGCCACGATCTGCAGCACCGTGCCTGTCGGCAGCGGACTACTCGAAGTGAACACCAACTGATCACCGACGTTGAACAATTGAAAGTTCGGAAAGATCAGGCCAAGCACGCGCACCAACAATTGCCCAGCCCCCTGCTCCATCGAGGAATACGCATCCCGCGCAATGTATTGCAGTTGGCAAATGATCAGCATGAAAAACGACACCACCACCGTGTAGAGGTTCGTATTCGAGAAGCTGGCAATGAATAGCGCGATCGCGCTGAGAATGCCGAACTTCATCCACTGCAGCAGGCCGAAGATAAACAAATCGCCGTAGCCAATCAGTCGCCCATCGGCAAACTCCTCACCGATACGCAACATCAGCGCCGTCTCGCGCCAGTAAAGAATCCCCGCGAGCACGAGCATGATGACCGTGGTAAAGACCAGCATCAATAAATGCGCGCCAAGGAACTTCCCCGCAAGGAACTCCAACTTATAGATCGGTTTCGCCAGCATCGTCAGTGCGGTGCGATTTTCGATCTCACTAAAAAAGAGCTGCGTGGTGGCGGCAATCGATAGAATCGAGCCGAAGAAGAACAGCGCCCCAAAGCCGAAGTCCGTAATAAATTTGAGCTCTCCAGTGCCGAAGTCGAACTGCTGGAAGAAGGTCGAGCTAGCGACCAGTGCCACCGAAATCAGCAGCAACGAGTTGAAAAACTTCTGCCGAACCGCCTCCAAGAAAGTGTTTCCGGCAATCAGCCGAATACGAGAAATAGAATCAATTAATCCGCTCATTGTGCGCCTCCTTCTGTCTTAGATGCCGTGCGACGCTCGGCCTCGCGACGCTCCACTTCTTGCAAAAAGAGCGAATCCAGACTCAGCCGCGGCTTTTCCACCCGGCAAAGCTGCCCGCCTTGCTCGGCAATGGTCTTCTCCACCGCAGCACGTCCTTCAGCGCTCAGCCCTTGAACCACAAGCGACTCGGCATTTTCCTCCTGCACGAGATCATCGACGCGGCCTTCGCGCACCAGCTTGCCGCGGTGTAAAATTGCGACGCGATCACACAAACCCTCGATTTGAGCGAGTAAGTGCGAGGAAACCAGCACTGTCTTGCCGCGGCGCTTCAACTCACGAATGATCTCCGCAATTGCTGCGGAACCGAGCGGATCAACGCCCGCAGTGGGCTCATCGAGAATCACCAACTGCGGATCATGCACCAGCGCCTGAGCGAGTCCGATGCGCTGTAACATCCCCTTCGAATAAGTGCCGACGCGGCGATTTGCCGCCTCAGTCATACCAACGAGCTCGATCACCTCATCCACCTGCGTGTTAATTTGCCCACGAGAGACGCCGCAGATCCGCGCGTAAAACCGCACTAGTTCACGACCGGAGAGGTAGCGGTAGAAATACGGCGCTTCAGGAAGAAAACCGACACTATGCCGCGCCGCCACGGTATGACTGGGCTTGCCGTAGATCTGGCATTCGCCCACCGAGGCGGCGAGCAGACCAAGAATCACCTTGATCGTGGTGCTCTTACCGGAGCCATTTGGCCCAAGCAGGCCAAATATCTCATTATCGCCGACTTCGAGATTCAAATCGTCCACCGCGCGAAGCTTCACGCCTCGCATGCCGACGGAGAAATCCTTGGTCAGACCTTTAATACTGATCGCTGGATGACTCATCTTTATTGAACAATACGGAAACTCTGACAGGTGCGCGGACCGCTGTCGGTCTTGATTTCACACTTACGAATGTAGCTCTCCAGCTCGTCGGCCACTGCCTCTTGAAAGGCGTGCACCTCTGACTCTTCACCCTCAGCGCAGAGCAACACGCGCCCATCGGGCAGATTTTGAACTGTGCCTGAGACTTCAAAGCCCTTCGCCACCCCCATCGTTTGATAGCGAAAGCCGACGCCTTGAACGTGGCCCTCAAACCAACAGTTTATACGAAAAACACTTTGAGACATTATTAAAAGAATAGGGAAAATGGATGCGAAAACGGCACGGAAACTGCCTGATAGTGGATCATGTATGTATGCGTTCTCACTTCAATCAAAGCAAAATCAGCTCAAACTGAAAAGGGAGTTGATTTTTGAGATGAAGAACTCAAATTCAGATCCATCGGATCTGATCCGAAAACTATGAGCGATCCAAATTTTGAGCATTCCGACGGCAACTGGGACGACAGTCCCAGCGAACCGGCTTGGGGTGAATCCCAATGGCGAAAGTATCTACACGGTTCCGACCGAGATACCGCCAAGTTTCTTTCGATCTATAACAGTCTCAAGGACAAGCCGAACCACCTCGATGAAGTGGCCGTCCAAATGGGCTGGGACGCAGAAGACATCTCGCTCACAGACGAATTTAGCGCACCTGAGTCCGAAAACGAAGGCGAAGGAGAGACTCCTTTCGATGCGCATGACGCCCCCTACACCCTGCACCGCCACCCGGTGATCGTCGTGACACGCGCCCTTTACCGTTACCTGCACCAAAGCTGGGAACACTATATGGCGCACAGCCAGAATTACCTCTCGCCACAGCTCTGTTGGAACTATGCCAACAGCTTGCACCAGGCAGAAATGAACGTGCTTTTATCCATTCAGGCCATCGATCTCGGTGATTTCGGCCTGACCATTTGCCACCTCAAGAACAGCTTGAGTGCGCTTAACCAAACTTTAGCCCTACTCGACCAAGTCACACATCCGGATCCGGAATTTCTGGCAAGCTTTCGCCAGGAAAACCACATCCGTATCTTTGACCTGCGCGAGATGTGGCTCCGCGTGATGAGCGACTGCCGCATTGAGTGCCAGCGTCGCCCCGGCGGAGACCAGGACTAATCCCAAATGTAAGAAAATTATGGGTTTCATACGCCGTTTCTTCCATTGGCTCAAACGATCAGATCCTGCCCGTAAAGCCGCACGCTCGCACCTCAAAGCCGCTAAACGCGGCGACCGAGAGCAATATCTGGCACTCGCAGCCAACTACATAGACCTCGCACAGACGTTTTTCGGCTGCTCATTTTCGGAGCCAACCGAGCAGCGTATGGCACGCGTCACGCAGCTATTTAACGAGCTCTGGCAAAATCTGCCCTACGCCGAGCGGCTCTCCGACTTCGAATTCATGCTCGCTCAAGCGCTGATCGAAAGCACTTCGGATCAAAAGCTTACAACATCGCAGGAGGCACTCGTCACTAAGCTACGCTTACTCAACGCCCAGTCACGCTTCGCATTTCTAGCTTACGCCTTTGGCAACTGGCCACTTCGCTGGATCGCCCTCGTTATGCGCATCAAAGCGCCCGCGCTGCACCGCCTGCTCTCTGAAGCGCGCTGCGAATTGTGCAGCATCAGCTGGGAATCACTTTCCCTCAAAGAGCGCGAGTGCCTCGAAGCGATCAGTGCCAAACTCGACACATGCTCAACCGTGCGTGCCAACAAATCTCTGAGCAAACGCACCAGCCAGCATCCCCGTGTGAAGGAAGTCAAAGCCCATTGGTTGGAGCTCCGCACCGAGCTAGTTGAAGTGCGCATGCGCTATGTGCTCAATCAAGAAGACCGCGAACAGCTGCTCTCCAATATACTCGATGCCACTGCCGCCGAGGCCATGCAACGCCCCGCACTCGTAGATCGCATGGTCAATACCGTGCACTTCTCACGCCATTCAAAAATCAAAGTATCGTAGCATCATGTTTTTATCTCCCCGCCACCTCACAGCACTCCTCCCCCTAGCCTTCGTAGCGACCAGCGCCGCGCTTCAGGCCGACATCGCCGCCGGCCCCATGCTCGGACACATCGACATGCGTGAAGCCAATGTCTGGCTGCAGACCGATGCTCCCTCTCAAGTGCGGGTCGCCTACGCCGAGCAAGGCCAGTCCGATGCACTTCGATGGAGTGACACCGTCGAGACTGACAACACCCTCAATCACACCGCGACACTCAAACTCAACGCAGTCGAGCCCGGCAAGAAATACAACTACCGTATCGAGCTCGACGGCAAACTAACCGAAGAACAAAACACCTTCAGCACCCCCGACAACTACCTTGGCCGCACCCCGCCACCCGATCTACGCATCGCAGTCGGCGGCGCACACTACGTCACTGAAGAAGGCTTCGAGCCGCCCTACCAAATCCTCGGCGGCGGCTACGGCATCTTCTCCACCATTCTTACAGAAAAGCCCGAGCTCATGATCTGGGCTGGCAATACCGCCCACCTGCGCGATAGCGACTGGGCCTCCAAAAGCGGCACGCTCAAGCGTTTCGCCAAGGCGCGTGGCGTCACCGAACTCCAACCACTGCTCGCCAGCATTCCACATTACGGCACATGGAGCAGCACCGACTACGGCACTGCGAACGCGGGCAAATATTACTCCTACCGTCAGCACGCCGAAGACAGCTTCAAAGCCTACTGGCCGCAACCAGTTGAAGTCGCCAGCCTCGACGGCATCACCACACGCTTCCGCCGATCCGACGTCGATTTCTTCATGCTCGACACCCGTAGCTACCGCGACGACGCCCCGAGTAGTGATCGCCTCCCACAAATGCTCGGCAAAGAGCAAATCGAGTGGCTCCGTCAAGAGATCATCAACAGCACCGCGACTTTTAAGGTCATCATCGCCGGCGCACCGATCCTCAACCCAGCCGACAACCGCAGCAACCTCAGCTACGCCGAGCGCGAGCACTCCGACCTCCTGCAAATGCTCCGCAATGAACGTATCCCCGGCCTCTTCTTCATCAGCGGCGGCAAATACTACGGCGAACTCACCCGACTCGTGCACGCCAACAGCTACAACCTATTTGACCTCACCCTCGGCCCACTCACCGCGAATCCGAAGGAAAACCAGGACGAGTTAAACTTCTTCCGCATGCCCGGCAGCAGCATCTTTGAGCGCCATTTCGCCCTACTGGACTTCACCGGCCCCGAAGAAGACCGCGCGCTCAACATCCGCGTGATGAGCATGGAAGGCACAGAACTTTGGCAGCGCACGATCAAAGCTAGCCAGCTCCAGCCAGCCGACAAGTAATGGAGCAACCGCTCGACACCATCGACTGGGGACGCACCGAATATGAGGATGCCTTTGAGCGGCAAAAAGCACTCGTTGATCGCAGACGAACCGGCGACGCAGCCGACACCCTCGTATTTACCGAGCACGCACCCGTCTATACGATAGGGATGCGCAAAGGTGCCGACCAACACCTGATCTGGAACGAAGCACAGCTCAAAGCCCAAGGCGTCAGCGTGATCCACAGCAATCGTGGCGGCGACATCACCTACCACGGCCCTGGCCAAATCGTCGGCTACCCCATCATTTCGCTGCAAGAACGCCGCGACTTGCATGCCTATTTACGCGACCTCGAGCAAGTCGTGATCCGCACCCTCGCCACCTTCGGCCTCGAAACCGCCCGCCGCGACGGCAAGACTGGCATCTGGCTCGGCGAGCGTAAGATCTGCGCCATCGGCGTAGCCGTGCGCACCTGGGTGACCTACCATGGGTTTGCCCTCAACGTGAATCCCGACATGAGCCACTTCACTGGAATCGTGCCCTGCGGCATCACCGATGGCACCGTCACTTCCATGCAAGCCGAACTCGGCGAGACAATTGACCTCGGTATCGTAAAAGCGCGTTTAGCAGTTGAATTCCAGAAAGTTTTTCGGAACACTGCCGCCCCTCTATGAACAACCGTAAACCAGAATGGCTCCGCGCGAAGCTCCCCACGAGCGTCGAATACAAGGCAGTGCGCGAAATCGTCGACACCAATGATCTTCACACAGTCTGCAAAAGTGCACAGTGCCCCAACATGGGCGAATGCTGGTCACGTGGCACGGCGACCGTCATGATCCTTGGCAATATCTGCACGCGCTCATGCACTTTCTGCGCGATCCAAACCGGACGCCCCACTGAGCTCGACCTCGGTGAGCCCGCACGCGTCGCAGAGTCCATCGCTAAGATGGATCTAAAGCACGCAGTCATCACTTCCGTCGCACGCGACGATCTTAAAGACGGCGGTGCCTCCGTCTGGGCCGCAACGATCCGCGCGATCCACCATCGCGCACCAGAATGCGCCGTCGAAGTGCTCACAGCAGATTTCCGCGGACAGCAGGAATACCTAGACGTCACGCTCGACGCCTGCCCCGATATTTTCAATCACAACCTCGAGACGGTCAAACGCCTCCAGCGCCCAATCCGTAAGACCGCCCGCTACGACCGCTCCCTCTGGGTGCTCGAACACGCCAAGTCCCGCGGCTTCACCACGAAGTCCGGCATCATGCTCGGCATCGGCGAGACTGAGGAAGAAATCAAAGAAGTGCTTCAGGACATGCAAAAAGTCGGCGTCGATATTTTGACGATTGGCCAATACCTGCAACCGACCAAGAAGCACCAGCCGATTGATCGCTGGGTCACACCCACAGAATTTGCCAAGTGGAAGGAATACGCGCTCAGCATCGGCTTCGGTGCCTGCGAGTCCGGCCCACTGGTGCGTTCCTCTTACCACGCCGACGAGCAGTCAGCCATGTTTGACGTGCGCGCTCGCCGCAAAGAAATGCTAGCTGCACAACAAGCTGAAAAGGAAGCCGCCGAAGTCGCCTCGGTTTAAACTGCTTCACATTTTAAAATCAAAAAGCGATGACCAAACCGGTCATCGCTTTTTTGTGTCCAACTCCTCACACGCACCGGTCGATATCACCAAAATGTCAGTGCCACAACTCAGACACAAACTCCCCACCTCTCGAAGAGAGGTGGGGAGTTTGTTTTTTTTTTACCTTACTAGTTACCCCTAACTAACATATGAAAAGCCATGCATTGCATGACGTAAAACCTCCGCAACAGTGACACCCAGCAACTTGCACTTACTGGTAATAATCGCCATGGTAGGTGGAACTAAATTCCATGCCCTGCACTAAAACTCACAATAGT
>Ga0209533_1003322_pt1 | contig 14330 bp, 15 predicted proteins | sample COG_04_FD_184748 | JGI IMG/M metagenome (GOLD analysis project Ga0209533, IMG submission 184748) | Pelagic Microbial community sample from North Sea - COGITO 998_met_04 (SPAdes) (version 2) | ecosystem: Environmental > Aquatic > Marine > Neritic zone/Coastal water | place: Helgoland, sampling... | reverse complement strand
GAGTGGTAATCCACAGTCCTAAGAAACTTGAGACGATTGAGAAATTGAAAATATTCTTCATAAAATAGTGTTAAATACGTGACGTGAAGCTACAAATTTACGAAATACTCAACAATTAGTTTAATTTTTTATATATTTGTTTAAACAAAAATACTAACTAAACTTTTAAAAAATGACAAACTTAATTTTACCTTTTGCAAACAAGGTGGCTCTTATGGCTGACACGGATTACGTAGGCTTTACATTCTTCATTGGGTGTATGGCAATGATGGCAGCTTCTGCCTTTTTCTTTTTATCATTAAATCAATTTGACAAAAAATGGAGAACTTCTGTTTTAGTGTCTGGTTTAATTACATTTATTGCAGCAGTACACTATATGTACATGAGAGATTATTGGGGAGAACATCAAGTATCACCAACGTTCTTTCGTTATGTAGATTGGATTCTTACGGTGCCATTAATGTGCGTTGAATTTTACTTAATCCTTAAATTAGCAGGTGCTAAAAAATCATTACTATCTAAAATGATCGGACTTTCAGTGATCATGTTAGTAACAGGTTACTTAGGAGAAACTGTTTTTTCTGAACAAGCAGCTATGTGGGGCTTTTTCTCTGCTGTAGCATACTTTGCTATCGTTTACGAAATATGGCTTGGTGGAGCAGCAAAATTAGCTAAAGAAGCTGGTGGAGATGTATTAGCAGCTCACAAAATTTTATGCTGGTTCGTACTTGTAGGATGGATCATCTATCCACTTGGATACTTAGTAGGTACAGCTGACGGACAGTGGTATTCTTCTTTTGCAAATCTTGGATTAGACATGGATGTTTTATACAACATTGCAGATGCAATCAACAAAATCGGTTTCGGTTTAGTGATTTATAGCTTAGCAGTTAAGAAAACAGCTTAAGAATAAAAAACAAGTAGATATTAAATTAAGGCTGTCTGAAAAGACAGTCTTTTTTTTTGCCTTTTTTTAACGGTATCGAGTTATTGACTTCATGCTTGATTTTTGTAACTTTACACTCAAATCAGACTAAAAATGAGTCCAACGAAAGACCAGATTATAAAGGCTGCAACCGCAGCTTGTAAAGACACCTTAATGGAAACCCTAAACATCGAATTTGTGGATGCAGGGGAAGACTTTGTAATTGCCAAAATGCCTGTCAATAAACGCGTATATCAACCCGATGGCGTATTGCATGGAGGTGCTACTGCAGCACTTGCTGAAACCGTTGGAAGTTTTGCCGCTCATATTTTTTTAGATACTAAAAACTATTTTGTGCGAGGGATTGATATTTCTGCCAACCACATCAAAAGTGTGAAAGAAGGCTTTGTTTATGCCAAAGCAACCTTTATTCACAGAGGACGAACCATGCAGATTTTTAATATCGAAGTCACCGACGATCAAAATCAATTGGTTTCTTCTTGTAAACTCACCACCGTTTCACTTCCTAAAGAACGCTAAACGATGACTTCGACTGATTTTTTCGATCAAATCAATACAGCAATCCAATCGAAACACCCCTGTGTTCTTTTTTCTAAACCAGACAGTCAATCGGTGAAAGCATATATACAAACACATACAGAAACCCATATCATCAATGATTATTCTGAAAGTGGATTTGTGTTTGCACCCTTTGATTCTGAGAAAGACAGTTATTACATTCCTTTAGATAGTTCAACAGTTATAAAACTAAAACAACTGGATTTTGAAGTTGTTACTGAAACAAGTCCTATACACTCAATTGAGACTACAGCCGATCATTTAAATCTTGTATCAAGAGCGATCGATGAAATCAATACTACGGATTTAGAAAAGGTCGTGCTTTCAAGGGAGTTTAAGTTTAATTTAGAACACTCAAACCCGTTTGAGATTTTTAAAAAATTAGCTCAAAACTACCCTTCTGCGTTTTCCTATTGTTGGTTCCATCCTGAAACAGGATTTTGGTTAGGAGCATCTCCCGAAAGCCTTTTGAAACTAGAAGGGAAGTCTCTATCTACAATGGCACTTGCGGGAACTCAAGTTTTTAATTCTTCTGAAGACGTCGAGTGGGACGCAAAAAATATTGAAGAGCATGCGTTTGTAACGAATTATTTACTAGAAGTTCTAACGGATTATTTAGACCCTATTAAAACTTCTGGACCACATACGCTCAAAGCAGGTGAATTGCTACACCTTCAAACACTTGTCTCAGGACGATTAAAACCGACTCACCACAGTTTGAAACAGCTCTTACGGGCGATGCATCCCACGCCAGCCGTATGTGGCACTCCGAGAAATAGGGCCTTAGAGTTTATTAATTCAAAAGAGTCCTACAATCGAGAGTTTTATGCCGGTTTTTTTGGCGAATTAAATATACCTAAGGAATCTGCTTTTAGGAATTCAAAGAGAAACATCGAAAACAGAGCCTATCAGACGGTGCATAAATCTACACAGCTTGCTGTTAATTTACGCTGTATGCAGTTAAAAGATACACTAGCGATTCTTTACAGTGGTGGCGGGATTACAAAAGACTCTGATCCTTTAACAGAGTGTATGGAGACAGAAAACAAGATTCAAACCGTAAAAAAGGTGCTCTAAACCTTTAGGAAATATTTATTATTTCATTTCAATTTAAACCCTAAAAATTAAATAACTTTGTGGGTCAATGATACAATCAAAACAGCCCTTAGCGCAATCGATTATTCAGCTCTGTAAAAGCCATAATATCAAACATATTGTGATTTCTCCAGGGAGTCGAAACGCCCCCTTGACCATCGGGTTTACAAATCATGATTTTTTTGAATGTTACAGTATTGTTGACGAGCGTTCAGCGGGGTTTTTTGCCTTAGGAATGGCGCAACAATTACAGCAGCCTGTGGCGTTGGTGTGTACTTCGGGCAGTGCACTCGTTAATTATTATCCTGCGGTCACTGAAGCCTTTTACAGTCGGGTTCCGCTTGTTGTGATTTCTGCAGACCGCCCAGAACATCTTATCAATATTGGGGACGGACAGACCATTACGCAACCCCATGTTTTTGGTTCGCATATTCTGTATGAAGCCAACCTAAAAGAACATTTTAAAAAGCCCTTTTTAAAAGCGATTAAAAAAAATGACTTCCTTATTGAAAAGGCGCTCCAGATTTCAAAAACGGAGCGCGGACCTGTACATGTAAATGTGCCATTTTCGGAACCTTTATACGATACCACTGAGGAATTTACATCCAAGCCAAATCCGGCTAAAATAAAAATAAATAAGCCATCTTTTTCTCTGTCAAAAACAGATCATAAAAAGTGGCATTCTTCTAAGCGAAAAATGATTTTGGTAGGAGTGAACCCACCTGATAAGGTTCAAGAAATTTATTTGAAATTAATTGCAGAAGATCCCTCTGTGATTGTGCTTACAGAAACAACATCAAACCTGCACCACCCGAATTTTTTTGCCAGTATCGATCAATTAATCACCCCTTTGGATGCAACGGATTTTGAGGCACTTCAACCGGACATACTACTCACATTTGGTGGGATGATTGTGTCTAAAAAGATTAAAACATTTTTACGAACCAACCCCCCTAAAACACATTGGCATATTGATGAGGTTCTTGCTAATGATACGTTTTTTTGTTTGACCAAACATTTTAAATGTGCCGTCAATACGTTTTTTGAACAACTTCATAGCTCCAATAATTCATACTTAGTAAGTACTTATTTTGAAACATGGAACCATGTCAAAATTCGTCGCCTTCAAAAACACACGGAATATATAAAATCGATTCCGTTCAGTGACTTCAAAGCGTTTGACCGTATTTTGAAACAGATTCCAAATGATTCTATGGTGCAGTCGAGTAATAGCTCTACCATACGTTACTTGCAGTTATTTGAAATGAATGCAAGTCTGACTGTGTTTTGCAATCGCGGAACGAGTGGCATTGACGGATCGACAAGTACTGCCATTGGTGCGGCGGGTATCTCAGAGCAACCTACGGTTTTTATTACAGGAGATTTAAGCTTTTTCTACGATAGCAATGCCTTGTGGAATAACTACATTCCTCCAAGTTTCAGGATTATAATTATCAATAATAGGGGTGGAGGGATTTTTAGAATTCTCCCAGGGAATAAAAACTCTGAAAATTTCAGTACGTTTTTTGAAACCAACCATGCGCTAACGGCCGAACCGATTTCTAAACTCTTTGATCTGGAATATGCGTCTGCAAACTCTATAGATGAATTAGATGTTGCATTAGAAAGTTTTTACAAACAAAGTTCGCGCCCAAAAATATTAGAAGTATTTACGCCTTCTTCTGAAAACGACCGAATTCTACTCTCTTATTTCGATTTCGTCAAATAATATTTCAATTTTCTACGATTTAAATGTGACCTTTTTATAATGTCTGTGTCATAACTAATGAAAGGATGTATGATGCATCTTACCAAATCTAATTTAAATATAGCTCATTATGAACAAAAGAGACGAACTTATTGTAAAGTATGCCAGTGATTTAAAAGAAAAATGTAATGTAAAGCCCGATATGGATTTACTAAATAAAGTGACTGTTGGTTGTGGTCCCTCCATCTATAATTCAGATTCTAGTATGGTTTCAGCTACGGATAAATCCGAGTTGGCAACCCTCCGGAAAAATTTTCTAATCAAAAAATTAGGACTCTCAGAAGATGACAAGTTAGGCAAGGGGATTAAAAAAGTCATGAAGATATACGGAGAATCGAACCGTCATAAATACCGCGCCGTGGTTTACTATTTGTTAACCAAGCATTTTGGAAAAGAGTCGGTGTATAATAAATAGCCGATTAAAGCCAATTCTTAAGCGTCGCAATTTGTTGGGACGCTTTTTTTATCCCCTTGTGCTTTCGTTATAGCGTGGGTGCATTATTCCTTACGTTGTACGGATACAAGTCCGCGCGATCGGATAATGAATTCTTGAGTTTGTTAACGTCACAAGTGTGACGCTTACGCAAGCAGGATTAGAGTAATATTTATTTATGAATTATTTAATTAAAGGAGAATTTAAAAAAATACTTAATATTTTTGAAAAAAAAAATGATGCTTTACGAAAAATAATACAAAAAGTACTTTTTTAAGTACTTTTTGTTATCTTTGCATTATGGAAACAGTAAATTATACAGACTTTCGTTCAAATCTAAAACATTGGTTCGATAAGGTCGTCAATGATGTAAGCGATATTATTATCAAGCGTAAAAGCGGTAAAGATCTCGTATTAATATCATTAGATGAATACAACTCATTAAAAGAAACCACATATTTACTCACAGGTAAAAACAGAGATATTTTATTAAATTCTATTAAAGAGCTGGAAGCAGGTAAAGGCATTGAAAAAGATTTAATCGAATAAATGAAATTAACTTGGTCTACTTCTTCTTGGGAAGACTATTTATATTGGCAGAAAGTCGATAACAAAATAGTAAAACGAATTAACGAATTGATTAAAAGCTGTATGCGAACACCTTTTGAAGGCATCGGGAAACCCGAAGCTTTAAAAGGAGATTTACATGCTTACTGGTCAAGAAGAATAACTTCAGAACATCGATTGGTTTATAAATACGATACGGATCAAATTTTGATAGCGGCTTGTCGTTATCATTATGGGAAATAAACCCGCTAGCGTGGACTTCTATCCGTCCAACATAAGAAACGTAAGATTAAAAAGTTGTATTTTTATGTGACAAGTATCAATAGCCCATCAAAAACAAATCTCATCCCTCACAATTTGTTCTCACGCTTTTTTTAATTTCTCCCTCTATTATTCTTACCTTTGTGGCATGATACACATAGGAGACTACAATAAGCTTACAATTCTGCGAGATACAGAACCAGGATTGTTTTTGGGAGATGACGAAGATCAAGAAGTCTTACTACCGAACCGTTATGTTCCCAAAGAATTTGAAATCGATGACAAAATAGAGGTCTTTGTTTATTTAGATAACGAAGAACGCCTCGTTGCTGTCACGGATCATCCGTATATCAAAAAAGGAGAATTCGCCCTGTTGCGTTGTAATAACGTCACAGATATTGGTGCCTTTCTCGATTGGGGATTGGTAAAAGAATTGTTCTGCCCGTTCAGAGAACAAGCATTTCCTATGAAAGCAGGAGGCTGGTATTTGGTCTATTGTTACCTAGACGAAACTTCCGAACGTCTGGTGGCTTCCAGCAAAACAAATCGTTTTCTGGATAATAAAGAACTCACTGTGGAAGCTTTTGATGAAGTCGATTTGATCGTGTCCCATCCGTCCGATTTAGGAATGAATGTCATTATTAATAAAACCCATTTAGGGTTGATTTTCAATCAAGATTTATTTAAGGACCTAAGTATTGGCGACAAACTAAAAGGAATCGTTAAAAAGATTCGTCCGGGGAATAAGCTCGATATCACCCTCGAAAAAATTGGTTACAGAAACATTGAGCCAAATGCGCAATCGATACTAGAGTTTTTAGAAAACAATCAAGATGGATGTTTAAAGCTGACAGATAAATCTTCTCCTGAAGACATTAAGTCTGTCGTTCAAATGAGCAAGAAAAGTTTCAAAAAAGCCATCGGAACACTTTACAAACAACGTCGCATCCGCATCGAACAGGATGGGATTTATTTAACAACCTAAAACCGTCCTCCTATGCCGAGTATACAATGGAAAACTGTTAAAGAATACGAAGATATTACCTATAAAAAATGCAATGGCGTTGCGCGTATTGCATTTAACCGTCCAGATGTAAGAAATGCGTTTAGACCCAAAACAACACTTGAACTATACCAAGCCTTGTACGATGCCAACGAAGATACCAGTATCGGCGTGGTGTTGTTGAGTGCAGAAGGGCCCTCTTCCAAAGATGGTGTCTATTCATTTTGTAGCGGCGGCGATCAAAAAGCACGTGGCCATGAAGGCTATGTGGGCGATGATGGCTACCACCGATTAAATATATTAGAAGTACAACGTCTTATTCGGTTCATGCCGAAAGCGGTCATTGCTGTGGTTCCAGGTTGGGCAGTGGGTGGCGGTCATAGTTTACACGTTATTTGCGATTTGACCTTGGCAAGTAAAGAACATGCGATTTTTAAACAAACCGATGCCGATGTCACCAGTTTTGATGGGGGATATGGCTCTGCATATTTAGCAAAAATGGTGGGTCAGAAAAAAGCCCGTGAAATCTTTTTCTTAGGGAGAAACTACAACGCACAAGAGGCCTTTGATATGGGCATGGTAAATGCCGTAGTGCCACACGCAGAGTTGGAAGCAACGGCTTATGAATGGGCGCAAGAAATTTTAGAAAAATCGCCGATATCTATTAAAATGCTCAAGTTTGCGATGAACCTTACCGATGATGGTATGGTTGGACAACAAGTGTTTGCAGGAGAAGCCACACGTCTAGCCTATATGACCGATGAAGCCAAAGAAGGTCGTGACGCCTTTTTGGAAAAGCGAAAGCCCAACTTCGAGAAAAAATGGATTCCATAGCATGAAAAATTTAAAAGCATGGATTTCTGCCTGTCGACTCAGAACATTGCCATTGTCAATTTCTGGTGCAATTGTGGGTTCTGGAATCGCATATTCTAGAGACCTTTTCGACGGTTCCATATTTGCTTTGACAATCCTTACAACTTTAAGTTTACAGATTCTATCAAACCTCGCCAACGATTATGGCGACGGAGTTAAAGGCACTGATAACGAACATCGTATTGGGCCAGAACGTGCCTTGCAAAGCGGGAAAATCAGTCCAAAACAAATGCGGAATGCCATTATTTTGAATGTCATACTTTGTCTTATTTTGGTCGTAAGTTTAATTCATACAGCATTCGGAGCGGAACAGTTTTCAACCTCCTTGGTGTTTATAGTCCTTGGAATTTTAGCCATTGTTGCCGCCATTAAATACACTGTTGGTGCTTCTGCCTATGGGTATAAAGCATTGGGCGATGTCATGGTATTTTTGTTTTTTGGTTGGTTGAGTGTTTTAGGAACCTATTTTTTGTATTCAAAACAAATCGACTTTTTGATGTTATTGCCTGCGAGTACCATAGGACTTTTAAGTGCTGGAGTGCTCAACTTGAATAATATGCGGGATATTGAATCCGATAAATTATCAAACAAACAGACGCTAGCAGGGTATTTTGGGCCGAAACGTGCTAAAACATACCAGCAATTGTTGGTTATAGTTGCCATGCTTTTAATAGGACTCTATTCGTTTTTAATCGCAAATAGCACGGTATATTTTGTGCTCATAGCTTTCGTGCCACTCTTATTACATCTGAATATTATTCGTAAAATCAAAACCCCAATAGAGTACGACCCACAGCTTAAAGCTTTGGCTTTATCAACTGTTGCCTTAGCACTGCTTTTTTGTGCCTCACTTTTGTAGAGGTTATGCAATAATTTTGTAATTTTAAATAAAAAATTAAAATGACGATTCAATTCTTAGGTCACGCCAGTCTACTTCTTACGATTGATCAAATCCATATTCTTGTAGATCCTTTTATTTCAGGAAACCCCAAGGCATCTCATATTGTTTTGGACGATTTAAAAGCCGATTATATTTTATTAACCCACGCACATCAAGATCATATTTTAGATGCGGAAGTCATTGCAAAACGCACTGGCGCCACGATTGTATCTAACTTCGAGATTGTTTCTCACTATCAGAAAATGGGTCTCAACGGACATCCTATGAATCATGGTGGCAGTTGGGAATTTGATTTTGGAACCGTTAAATACGTCAATGCGATTCATACCTCCTCTTTTCCAGATGGAACTTACGGAGGTCAACCGGGTGGGTTTATCATAAAAGGAGAGCATAAAACAATATATATCGCAGGCGATACCGCACTGACTTATGATATGAAATTGATTCCACTTCAGTTTAAATTAGATGTAGCAATTCTGCCTATTGGTGATAATTTCACAATGGGAGTGGACGACGCCTTGATTGCCAGTGATTTTCTGGAATGTGATAAAATTTTAGGATATCATTTTGATACCTTTGGTTATATCGAAATTGACCATCAAAAAGCAATTCAAACATTTTTTGAGAAAGACAAAGACCTCATGTTGCTCTCAATCGGTGAATCCATAGCCCTCTAGATGCAAGCAAACTATTTCAAATATCAACTTCAGTTCAAGCAAGCAAGCGGTACTTCTCGTGGGGTATTAACCTATAAAGACACTTGGTTTATTGAACTCGAACAAGGTTCACTTGAGGGAATCGGAGAATGCGGGATGTTTAAAGGATTGAGTATTGACGACCGTGCCGATTTTGAAACTAAATTAGCATGGACTTGTGAAAATATTCACTTAGGTCTTAATGCATTGTTGGAGAATTTAATTGAATTTCCTTCAATACAGTTTGGATTGGAAATGGCATTTCAATCCTTGCAACACACAAATCCATTTGAATTATTCCGGTCGAATTTCACCAAAGGCAAGGACTCGATTCCTATCAATGGGTTGATTTGGATGGGGGATAAGTCGTTTATGAAACAACAAATCAAAGACAAACTTACTGCTGGATTTTCATGCATCAAACTAAAAATTGGTGCGATTAATTTTGAGAAAGAATTAGAGCTTATCAAATCCATACGAAACGAATTCGATTCCGAAACCATTGAAATTCGCGTGGATGCCAATGGGGCTTTCAAACCAAATGAAGCCTTAGAAAAATTGAAACGCTTATCAGACTATCATTTACATTCGATTGAGCAACCCATACAACAGGGACAACTTCATGAAATGACACAATTATGTGCAGAAACGCCACTGCCAATAGCTTTGGATGAAGAATTAATAGGGGTGTTTTCTGTAACAAAGAAGGCCTTTTTACTACAAACTATCAAGCCTCAATACATCATCCTAAAACCGACTTTAGTCGGAGGTTTTAAAGGCAGTCAAGAATGGATTGACCTTGCGGAATCTAACAATATTGGCTGGTGGGTGACCAGTGCCTTGGAAAGTAATATTGGACTCAATGCGATTGCGCAGTGGACTTATACGTTAAAGAGTCCACTCCCTCAAGGATTAGGGACGGGTGGTTTGTTTACCAACAACATTCAAGCCCCTTTAGTAGTCGATTCGGGGCAGTTATTTTATGATTTAAAAACAAAGTGGAATTTAAAATTTTAATTTATGTACATTAAACAAGCATTTAATATCAAACACAATTGGTGGCTTTACATCGCTGGTTTAGCCATTATTGCCCTTGCGGTGCTCTTAGGTCAAATTCCATACACGATTATTTTAATTGCAAAAGCAGTCGAAGTTGGGATGGATCTTCAACACTTAGATTTGAGTGAAACCATGAGTTTATTAGAATCTAATTTGAATTTATTTCTCATGTTACTGTCTTTTGCAGCGGGTCTCTTAGGCGTCTTTTTTGTGGTAAAAATATTACACAAACAATCGATACGAAGTTTAACAACCGCTCGATCAAAAATTGACTGGAAGCGTTTTTGGTTTGCATTTTTATTTTGGGGAATTATATCGAGTGGATTGGTTTTAGTGGATCATTATATGTCTCCTGAAAATTATGTATTTAATTTTAAATTGCAGCCGTTCTTGATTTTGGCAGCCATCGCCATTGTATTGGTGCCGCTTCAAACGAGTTTTGAAGAATATTTATTCAGAGGCTATTTGATGCAAGGCATAGGCGTGTTATGTAAGAATAAATGGGTACCATTAATTTTTACGTCTGTTTTGTTTGGACTCCTTCATATTGCCAACCCAGAGATTGAAAAGTTGGGTTATATTTTATTGGTGCATTACATTGGGACAGGCTTCTTTTTAGGAATCATCACCTTGATGGATGAGGGGCTAGAATTGGCCTTAGGATTTCATGCAGCAAACAACCTATTCACGGCGCTTTTGGTGACTGCAGATTGGACGGCCTTTCAAACAAATTCGGTACTTAGAGACATCTCAAATCCCGACATTGGATCACTTGAAATATTCGCTTCCGTGCTGATTATATATCCCATTCTGATTTTTGTTTTTGCGAAGGTTTATAAATGGACCAACTGGAAAGATAAATTAACGGGCCCTGTGACCAATGATCAGTTGTCAAACACGAGTTCACCAAAATAGTTGAATTCAAACCCAACATATCAACAACCTAATAGGTCCTTTAAATTAGAGGGTATTTTTTATGATACAATAGGATTGTCAAGTCTGGCGAATCGTTTTATAAAACAAGGGGAGGACTATCAAGTTTCACTAGGTCATTTTATTGTACAATGGATGGATTCAAGCCCTGAAATTACGTTACAAACATCTGGCTCTACAGGAACGCCCAAAACGGTTTTAATGTCTAAACAAGCGATGGTAAATTCAGCCGTTGCTACCGGAGATTATTTTAAATTAAACCCTGGCGATTCTGCCTTGTCCTGTTTGCCATTTGAATACATAGCTGCTAAAATGATGTTTGTCAGAGCCTATGTTTTAGGCTTGGAACTAGATTGCATCAAACCGAATTCCAATCCTTTAGAAGCCGTCACAAGAACCTATGATTTTTGTGCGATGGTACCCTTGCAATTAGAAAACTCTATCGATTATTTACATCACATTAAAACACTGATTGTTGGAGGTGCAAAGCTTTCGAATGGTTTGAAATCAAAACTCATAAATTCACCTTCAAGTATTTACGAAACTTTTGGCATGACAGAAACCGTCAGTCATATTGCTGTTAAAAACATCAGTCAATTGTCCTCTTTGTTTGAGGTATTACCTTCGGTATTGATTGGAGTAGATGCTCGAAATTGTTTAACCATTAACGCGCCACATTTAGTGTCAATACCCATTCAAACCAATGATGTTGTGAAGTTAGTTTCAAACACTACTTTTGAATGGATCGGACGATTTGATACCATTATAAATTCGGGTGGCATAAAAATAGCCCCTGAACAATTGGAGCAACAACTGGAAGGTTTTATTGAAGAACGCTTTTTTGTGAGCTCACAAAAAGAGGATTCTTTAGGAGAAATCGTCGTCATTGTGATTGAACGATCTAAACCTTATGAAACCTTAAGTTTTGATGTTTTAGAGCCATTAAAACGTCCCAAACATATTTATTATGTAGATGCGTTTAAGGAAACCGTCTCTGGTAAAATCAAACGTCAAGAAACTCTAGATTTAGTTAAACCTGAATAACTCCCATATTGAACGCTTTTTCAATAGGCGCATGGTTTGCAGCCTCAATACCCATACGGATCCAATCGCGCGTGTCTGTAGGGTTAATCACGGCGTCAGTCCACAATCGAGATGCCGCATAATAAGGAGAGACTTGTGCGTCGTAACGCGATTTAATTTCATCAAATAATTCGGCTTCTTTTTCTGGTGTAATGGTTTCACCTTTCTTTTTTAAGGAGGCAGTTTCTATCTGCAACAATACTTTCGCGGCGCTATTCCCACTCATCACAGCCAATGCAGCACTTGGCCATGCGACAATCAGTCGGGGGTCGTATGCCTTGCCACACATCGCATAATTGCCAGCTCCATAACTGTTCCCAATGATAATGGTAAATTTTGGCACCACACTATTGCTCAGTGCATTGACCATCTTAGCACCATCTTTAATGATTCCACTGTGTTCACTTTTACTGCCCACCATAAACCCGGTGACGTCTTGTAAAAAAACCAAGGGTATTTTTTTCTGGTTGCAATTCGCCATAAAGCGGGTCGCTTTATCGGCACTGTCATTATAAATAACCCCACCAAATTGCATTTCTCCTTTGGCGTTTTTGACAAGTTTTCGCTGATTTGCGACAATTCCTACCGCCCATCCTTCGATACGGGCATAGGCTGTAATAATAGTTTTGCCATAATCGGCTTTGTATTCTTCATATTCAGAACCATCTACCAAGCGTTTGATGATCTCGAACATATCGTATTGATCGGCTCTTGATTGAGGTAAAATCCCATACAATTCTTTGGGATCTGAAATGGGTTTTTTAGCAACGACCTTACTGTAGCCTGCTTTGTCAAAATCGCCAATTTTATCGATTATAGATTTAATTTTATCCAGCGCATCTGCATCATCTTTGGCTTTGTAATCTGTTACACCACTTATTTCGCAATGCGTTGTGGCACCGCCCAAGGTTTCATTATCGATTGTTTCCCCAATAGCTGCTTTTACCAAATAACTCCCTGCCAAAAAGATACTCGCCGTTTTATCCACGATAATAGCCTCATCACTCATCACGGGTAAGTAAGCACCGCCAGCCACACAGCTGCCCATGATCGCTGAAATTTGAGTAATTCCAAGACTGCTCATTTGAGCGTTGTTTCTAAAAATACGACCAAAGTGTTCTTTATCTGGAAAAATCTCATCTTGCATTGGGAGGTAAACCCCCGCAGAATCCACTAAATAGATGATGGGTAATTTATTTTCGATGGCAATTTCTTGCGCTCTCAGATTTTTTTTAGCGGTGATTGGAAACCATGCGCCCGCTTTTACCGTGGCATCATTTGCAACCACAATGCATTGTTTTCCTTTGATGTATCCAATTTTCACAACAACCCCTCCCGAAGGACAGCCGCCGTGCGCTTCATACATGCCATCACCTACAAAGGCACCAACTTCAATAGATTTTGAGTTTGAATCTAAAAGATAATCAATTCGTTCTCGCGCCGTCAGTTTTCCTTTGGCGTGTTCCTTTTCGATTTTGGCTTTTCCACCTCCTAATTTAACTTGCGCCAAACGTTTGTTTAGATCTCTTAGGAGTAACTTATTATAATCCTCGTTTTTGTTGAAGTTTAAATCCATGGTACTTATCTTTGTTGAAACAAAAATAACATTATTCTTGGACTCTCAAGTTTTTGTTTTACGAACAATTATAAATATAACAAATGACATTAGTTTTCCACAGTGCAGCTTCAAGAGGCTTTGCAAATCACGGTTGGTTGCAAGCCAATCATTCTTTTAGTTTTGCTAATTTTTACGATCCTAAAAAAATGAATTTCGGAGCGTTGAGAGTTTTGAATGACGATTTAATTGCGCCAAGTATGGGGTTTGGAACGCATCCACATGACAATATGGAGATTATTACCATTCCACTTTCGGGGCTATTGAAACACAAAGATTCTATGGGGAACTCATGGGAAGAAGTGAAAGCTGGAGAAGTGCAAGTGATGTCTGCGGGTACAGGGATTCAGCACTCGGAAATTAATGGATCGGCATCTGAGTCATTAAGTTTGTTTCAGATATGGATTATGCCCAATAAAAACAATGTCACCCCTCGATACGATCAACATTATTTTGAGCAAACCTCAGAGGGTAAATTGCAGATATTAGTATCATCTATTGACGAAGCATCCACAGATTCGAGTTTAAAAATTCATCAAG
>Ga0209533_1003318_pt1 | contig 14344 bp, 6 predicted proteins | sample COG_04_FD_184748 | JGI IMG/M metagenome (GOLD analysis project Ga0209533, IMG submission 184748) | Pelagic Microbial community sample from North Sea - COGITO 998_met_04 (SPAdes) (version 2) | ecosystem: Environmental > Aquatic > Marine > Neritic zone/Coastal water | place: Helgoland, sampling... | reverse complement strand
ATGATGAACAAAGAGATGATGAACAAAGAGATAATGAACAAAGAATACCATTTCCTATACAAAGAGATGACCCAGACCCACAACCATATGATCAAGTGTTTGAGATAAATGACCACGAGGAAGAAATTATTCAATTAGGTCCTGGAAATAATCTACTTGTTTATTTAATTCCATCAACAGTAGTGTTTGTAGGATTACTTGCTTTATCGAATTTGTTTGGAATGCCTGTTGGAGATCCTATGTTTATATCTGGTTTGATTGCTGCGTCTATAATAATAACAACTAATGGAGGTATCAGGATGTTAAATCTTATAGGTAATGGGGCAAATGATAATTTAATCTCATATGTTCAAGGTAATAGATTGATTGATACAGGAATACGGGGGTTAAGACGTATAGTTAATATTACATTAATACAACCTAATATTGAAAGATTAGTTGGTAATGGTATAATACGACCTATGGCATTGTTAAATCCAAATATTAGATTACAAAGACTTATTATTAATAGTGATCAGTTTAACGATGACCTTAGACAAAGAGTTAGATTACTAGCGATTAGAGATGGTCATGTAGCTGATGCTATTAGTGCTGGTGATAATCAACAATTAAATGACATAGATGCTGGTAGAAATGAAGAATTAGTTGCCCATGCTGCCGGTGAACAAGCAGTAAGGGATAATTTACGACAACAAGTAGCGGATGCTGAACAACAAGGAAATGAACGACTAGTTGCCTATGCTGCTGGTTTACAAGCACATATGGATAATTTACGACAACAAGTAGCGGATGCTCAACAACAAAGCATAGAGGAGTATGCGAGACCAGTATTTAAATTACAATCCCAAGATGAGATACAAGATTTTTTAAAAACTAAACAGACTGAATTAGGAATATTAATTCCTCATTTTTCAGAAAAACAGCCTAAGACCCAGTTACAACAATTTAATCCTCTTCCTTCAGAAGATACACTATTTGGTAAATTAAGGGGTCCGAGGCAGTGGAAAGAATACTTTAATGGCTGGAAAAATCCACCTGATAGTTGGGGTGATGGTGATATCACAGAGAAAAGAAATAGAAAGAAGGGTGAATTAAACGGGATCCCACTTTTTAACAACAATGTTCAATTCACGGGAATATATAAAGAACAATTAAAAGATGTACAGAATTCATATCTGGCAATTTTAACTAAGAAAATGGACCGTAATTCTGCTTCGGCACTCATGATGCAGAAGCTTAATACAGCATTAAATGATATTTTTGACAAACTTCGAGCAGCACCTACAGAAGTAGTTCAAAGATATAATGAGTTACAATGTCCAAGATGTAGTGAACAATTTCAATTTAATGAAGAGTTAGGATATATTTGTAATTTATCTATGGTTGTTGCTAGTGAACCACAACAACTAATGAATAAATTAAATGTATTCCCGTCTATTGATTTAATAGAAAGTATCACGCCACAAGCGGTTGCTAACAATATTGGCTATCAATTTAACAATAAATTTGGTGAATATGGTGAAGATGGAAAAGTATATGGTGAATATTTAACTTGTTCTCAATGTGCTATTAATAATTGGGAAGGATATGACCATTCAAATAGAAGTATACCCATTCCTTTAACATTCCCCAGAACAAACGCGCTTCCTAAGCATATGCCAGATATCCAAGTAAAGGATGAAAAAATGATGTTAGATATATGGAATAGAGTTTATTCTACTGAAATTCTTAATTTAATTGAACAAGATGATAGAGAACAATTAAAACCCACTTATGATAGGATTCGAAAACTATGTATTAATTCTTTGTATAAATATAAAACAACTGAACAACGAAATATAATAATGAATGAATTTGTAAACTATTATACCACAGAAGGTGGGTGGAATGAGTTAAATCAAACTCAAATAACAAGAGTTGGTCTTGAGGCTCAGGCTAATGGTAATAATAAAGAACAAGCAGAAGAAACTGAGAGAACTAGATTGGCTGCGTTACCAGAGGAAGAAAAGAAGGACTCTATTTATAGTTATTTTTTAAAAGAGGAAGAAACATTTCAGCGCAGCGGAGATGATTATAAAAAGGATGACGATGATAAAATAAAATATATGACCATCAGTTGTCCTACATGTATAGAAGCTGTGAGAGGTCCATTAACAAACAGTTTTTATGAATTAAGAAAAGCAAATGGAATGGATAATTTACATTGTCATTGTAATGCTTGTCAAAGAGATTTCAATGGATATACTGGTAGTGAAATAAAAAATTTACCTGAACCAGTAGAGAGGGAAATTATGATAGCAATAGGAAGTGGTAAAAACAATATTTATCCAACATTTGTGGATGCTTTCAGAAGATATGATTTAGAAATACAACAAGTTCAAGGAAGACTAATTAGTATTCAAGAAGCTACTCTTAGAAGTATTTTATTAGCTAGAGAATGGAAAAGACTAGGTGATGCTGAACAAGAAATGCTTATATTAAAAGGTCAAAATAAACAATGTCCAAATCCAAATTGTAAAAATATGGCCATACATGAAAATGGTTGTTCTCAGATGAAATGTGGTCGGGAAGAAAATGGGATACGGGTGGATGGTTGCTTGACGGAGTGGTGTTATATATGTGGAGAAGCGACAAGAGGAACAGCACTGTATGGGGATACACGGCATGACGCAACGCATTTTTTAATGAATTTAGATCCTCCTTTCGGTTCATATTATGCATTACAATGTTGTAATGTTAATTGGACTATTAAAGGTATTGATGGTCAACTTGGACCACATAAAAATTATAGACAAGTTGTTTCATTTAGCTCACGAGATGAAAGAATTGCCCGTCAGAACCCAATTGTTCCATCGACATATGAGAGATATCAACAAGTAAGTAGAAATAAAACAACAAAGGAAGCTAATGGAGAGCAACTAACGCGCGATGAAGAAATAGAATATGATAAAATATATGGTTATTGGATAAAAACACAAGTATTATATAGAAAATTTACACATATTAATAAACCAAATGATTGGTGGGAGGGCATGTATCAGCAATACTGGGCAGGTGATGGTAATTTTCAAGGTCTTGACAATTATCATGTTATTGGAACAGAGGTATATAATTCTGATCCTATGACAGGATTTAGTGCGTTGACATTAAAAGAACAAAATGAATTACTTGATAAAGTATTAGCTGCTTATCCAACTGATAAAATAGCAAGATTGAAAGAAAGATTAAATTCCATAAATGAACAGATTCAAAACGCTCCTCGGGATGATAATGATAACGCAATTGTTGACATTCAAGCAATTCAACAAAATGAGGGAGTTGAAGAAGCAGTAGATGTAATGGTTCAAGGACAGCAATATCAGGTGCCGCCTGGGGGGGTACCACGTATTCTTGCTGAAATGTTGGATGCTGCACAGAATGTTCCAGGAAATATGATAGAAAGGATTATACAACAGCCTCTACAACAGCATCAGGAGGTTGTAATGGAAGCAAATCCACCTATGAATGATGCTGTTTTGGCACAAATAATGGAGGCATTGGGTGATGAGTTTAATCCAGCAGAAGCAGCAGCACTAGCACTAGAGATGGATGCTAATCGTGGTCCTGCGGTTGATCCTGCTGCTGTTCCTGACCAAGGGAATGACTTAGGGTTAAATCCAGGAGAACTTCAAGATGCGATGGAACAACAACAAATAGTTGATGAAGGAGGTGTTGATGGTGTTCGACCAGCAGATCCTGTAATACGAGAAAGATTGATTGACGTAGATGCTGTAGATGAGTTTGGATTAACACGAGCTGAACGTCAAGCGGCGCTAGAAGAACAACAATTCTTTGAACAAGCACAAAGAGAAGCAGCACAAAGAGAAGCAGCACCAAGAGAAGAAAATGAACGGGTCCGTCAAGCACAAGCACAAGCACAACAAGCCGTGCGAAGGAGACAACTTGAAGATGCCGAAAAAAATAGAAAATGCGAATTTTTTAAGAGATGTTTTGCTCAAATACAGCAAGAAACTGAGCCTATTGTTAGACGGGAAAATGGTGAGATTATAGAAGAACCTCGGGAAGGACGCCCAGGACAAATATGGCGATTCCAACAATCCCCTGTTAATATAATGAATGAATTATTACAGAATAATCCATGGTTGGTAGAACGACTGTGGGGAGAGAGGTGGTATGATGAAAATAGAGGATATGTAATAAATGATAGGAATATTTATAATACAAGGATAAAAGCTAGCGAGGATATTAAACAAGAACGATTGGCACCTGTAATGCTAGAATGGGAACAACAATTAGCAGCAAGAGCAGCAGCAAGAGCAGCAGCAGTAGAAGGACCAATAGAAGGACCAATAGAAGAAGCAGCAGCAGAAAGTCGGAGAAAATGGCAGGCGTTAATAGAAGAATTAAATCGTCAAAAGCAGCAGCTGGAGCAGCAACCGAGGCAGCAGGGGGATGATGAATACAGGATATATGCAATAGATAGAGCAATCGAAGATGCACAAAGGATGATTAATCAAAATAAACCTTATCCAATTTTTAATAATAACGAAGATGAAGCATCAGGATTAACTCTTCATCTAAATACATTGTTTATGTGTGGAAAAATTGTTCGTCTGGGGCTTCCAATAACAAAAATCCATTTTTGTAAATATACAGCCAGACCACAGGACCGCCGCTACGGCGGCTTCGGTAGCGGCTTACCAATGAGTGACGATTATCATTTATTATTCGAATTAAATGATGGTACAGAATCAAGGGAAAATAATTTCGGTGGGGGTAGATTTGTAGAATATAATAATGAAGGATATTTTATTGAAAGACCACGCGGAATAGGTGAAGTGTATCCAGGAATAGAATTACAAGAAGCAGACTTGGCATCATGTTATACAATAGAAGTAAGTAATGGCAGAGATGTTCAAGTAGTATATAATATTTTGAAAAGTGTATTTACTAAGTATAGAGCTCTTGAAGATGTTCACAACGATAATGACAATTATGGCAATATGATTCAGCTATTCATAGATATTTATAATTATCATGGTGAACAAGATTTATTGACTATGAATAACTTACAGACTGTATTTTATGAGATTCAAGAAGAACAAAGACATGGGCCAGCAGCAGAGCCTAGACGAGGAGGGGGTAGTGGAAATAAAAGAAGAAAAGTAACAAAAAAGAGAAAAAATAGAGTGTATGTATCAGAAAAAAATAACAAGAACATAACAAGAAAAAAATAGAAATTTTTATATTTTATTATTTAGATAATATTACACCCTTGAAGATTTAAAATGGGATATATAAACCAAAAAGTTAATCGTTCGTGTTCAAGAGGAAAAGGTCGTTCACGCAGAGGCGGTGATGAGGAAATGGGATTAGGTCATGAGGAAATGTTCTTCCAGATACTAATCAATCCAGCGGTTCCATTAAAAATAAAAAAAAAACGAAAACGAGTAAAAAGAAAAACAAAAGGAAAAATAACAAAATAACCTTTAGATTGAAATAAAATTGTTTCGTTTCACATATAGAATGTAAAGTATGTAGAAAAGAATGTTATTTCTCTTGTCAATACTTTAACACTTTTCATAACAAATATAAACATAAATTGTTTATATTTATTAGTTATTGTGAGATGGCAATGTTAAAGGAATATTTTAAATTAAGCAAACAGTATAGAGAGAAATACGGAGAAAAAACCCTTTTACTTTTTCAGGTGGGTGCTTTTTATGAGGTTTATACAGAAGTAGATGCGAAAACCAAAGAAATCGTAGAAGAACAAGTCCTTGAATTAAAACGGTTTACTGAATTGGCTTCGGCAAACAAGAATGAAACTACGCTAATGATGGGGTTTCGCGATTACATAATTGATAAATATGTGGAGAAAATACAAAATAATGGCTATACTGCTGTAGTATATAGTCAAGACGCCTCTGCGTCCAATACAACACGTAGTTTAACTGGTATATTCTCTCCGGGAACCTTTTTTTCAGTAAATAATAATGATGAAATATCCAATAATCTCTCTTGTATATGGATTCATAGGAAAGATAGAAATAAGTTAAATAAGCACGGAAATATTATTATTGGAATGTCAAACATGGATATTTTCACGGGAAAAACCAACTTTTTTGAAGTGGTCACTGAAAACGTACATAATCCAACAACATATGATGAGTTAGAACGATTTATAAGCACATATTGTCCTAGTGAAACCATTTTAATATCAAATCTGGAGGAAAACAAGGTGAACGATATTATTAATTATGTTCAAATAGAGAGTAAAAAGATTCACAGACTGAATGTGGAAGATAAACAGATAAAAAATGCTGAAAAACAAACATATCAACAAGACATAATTAATCGCTTTTTCTCTCCAGTCGTATCAAACTCAATCTTACACAGTGGTCATGAACATGTTTACGCTCTTCAAAGTTTCGTCTATTTATTGAACTTTGTATTTGAACATAATCCAAATTTAGTGAATAAAATTCAGGAACCAATTATTGAAAATAAAACAGATCGCATGTTGCTAGCAAATCATAGTTTACAACAGTTAAATATTATTGATGACAATCATTATCATGGTAAACTATCATCTGTAAGCAATCTATTAAACAACTGTATCACAACAATGGGTAAGAGAACATTCAAACATAATATAGTAAACCCAACAACCTGTAGAGAGAAACTAGAGAAAAAATATGACATAACTGAGTATCTTTTAGACACGGAAGCGAGAGAATATTGGCATTCATGGAGAAATGAATTAAAAAACATTAAGGATATTGAAAAATTAAACAGGCAAATATATTTGAAGAAAATTACTCCTCATAATTTATTCTATTTTAATGAAAATCTCTCTACAATACATAAGTTATTCTCTGGACTAGTTGATGATAGAACGGTAACCTCTTATTTACAAAGTGATATGGGAAGCAATGTGACAAATACCCATACACCATTGAACATAGACTCTATATGCAATGAATTCCAAAAAATATTCAACGACACATTTATTATGGATAAATGTAAAGATATTACAACACTAGATTTTGACACAAATTTTATTAAACGTGGAGTAAACGCCGAATTAGATAAATATATAGATAAACGAGAGAATAGCATTCGTCAATTGGAATCAATACGGGCTTATTATGACACATTAATCGCAAAAAAGGAGAAACCGAGTAAAACCGAATATGTAAAGGTTCATGAAACAGACAAGTATGGTATTAGTATTCAATGTACTAGCCGAAGAAGTAAATTATTAATTCAACAAATTCAATCAGGAAAGCATATTATTCAATTACAATTTATCAACCATGATAATGGACAAGAGGAACAATTTGATTTTAATCCAGACGTTCATTCAAGTGTTGCTACTGGATCAAACGTGAATTTGTCAAATGAATGTATTACCAGACTATGTAATGATATAGTTGAATCTAAACAAAAGATGAAGGATTTAATGACCATTATATACAATCAATTTATAAGTGATTTACAAAATTATGAAGCGGAGTTTTTGAATATTATTCAATTCTGTTCTTCTCTAGATCAATTACAAAACATGTGCTATATTGCTACGAAATATAATTATCACAAACCGACTATAAAAACAGATGATAAATCATATATTATAGCAAAAGAGTTGCGTCATCCATTGATAGAACGATTAAATAGTGAAGAGCTGTATGTGACTAATGACGTCACCATTGGTGTAGATAATGATTTAACTTTATTATATGGTACCAATGCGGTAGGCAAAACGAGCATTATACGAGCATTAGGGATAAATTTGATAATGGCACAAGCAGGTCTATATGTAGCATCTACTAAGTTTGAATTTGTACCTTATACTGGAATATTTACAAGAATTTTAGGAAATGATAATTTATTTAAAGGTCTCTCTACATTTGCCGTGGAAATGTCTGAATTAAGGGTAATTTTAAATATGGCTGATAAAAATAGTCTTATTTTGGGAGATGAGTTATGTTCAGGTACAGAACATGATTCAGCAGTCAGTATTTTTGTTTCAGGACTAGAAATGTTACATAAAAGAGAGACGAGTGCTATTTTTGCCACACATTTACATGAAATCGTCCACTTTGATGAAATTGAAAATATGGAGCGAATTGATATTAAGCATTTGACCGTTTCATATAACAAGGAAAAGGACAAATTGATATATGACCGAAAACTGAAAGATGGTCCAGGTGAAAGCATGTATGGACTAGAAGTATGTAAATCACTTCATTTACCAGACGAGTTTTTAGAAAATGCCTATCAAATCCGACGAAAGTATAAAAAAGAAGAAGAGGGAACATTGAGTAAAAAGACATCGCATTTCAATAGTAAGAAAATCGTGGGTAATTGCGAATTATGTAAGGAGAAAATGGGAACGGAAGTTCATCATTTACAACATCAAGAGCAAGCTGATAAAAACAATATAATTAAAACATTTCATAAAAACCACCCAGCAAATCTATTGACACTATGTGAAGAATGTCACCAAAATATTCATAAATCAAAAAAACAACACAAAAAGGTGAAGACAAGTATAGGAATTGAAATTACAGAAATATAGATATTGTGGAAATATAGATTTTATATAATCATATTTATATAATGAGTGAATATTCTGGATCTTCTATATGGAAAACGTATGGTCCACATATGATATCTGTATCCGTTGTTATGATAGGACTACTCGTATTTTTCGCTATTATTGAATTTAAATTAAATTCCAACCCGAATACTCATGTAGAAAAAATTGTAGAAATAGAGGGATTTGAAACAGCTAATGGTAATAATTCTAACATACCAAACAGTTTTTGTAAAACACATGAAGGTGATAGGAATAAATTACAAACCAGTTGTAGTAAATTAACAAAATCCAATTGTTTAGCGACATCATGTTGTGTATATGCTCAAATGGACGGAAAAGAACAATGTCATAGTGGAGATATAAACGGACCAACTTTTAAACGAGACGATAATGGAAAGACAAAAAATATAGATTATTACGAATTTAGAAACAATTGTTTTGGTGAATGTAAATAATGATATTTGTTGTTACATATTTCATAAAAAATTGATTTATATATAATACTTTAATAATATATATAATTCAAGATGATTATTCCAGTTAAATGTTTTACATGCGGAAAGGTGGTTGGTAATAAATACGAATATTACCAAAAAGAAGTGCGAAAGATAAAGATGGCGAGAGGTATGGAAGTAGACAAGGTGGTTTATTTAACAGAAGACCATACAGACAAGACTCCAGAGGGTGAGACTTTAGACAAGCTTGGACTAAATAAATTGTGTTGTCGTAGACATTTATTAACACATGTAGATATAGAATAAATTCTATATATATACTATATACATGGCAAAAACTATGAAAAATAGCAGACTGCGTAAAAGAAATACAAAACAACATACAAAACAACATAAAAAACATAAAATGAAAAAATCATCAAAAAGACGTGGTTCAACCCGTAAAAATATAAAGAGGATTTCGTTTAGAAATTTTTCTAATGCGCGTAAAAGACACGCAAATCATCATCGTCATAGGGCGTTACACAATTCACACATGAACTTACATGGTGGTAAAAAACAGAAATTGTGTGATTGTGGGTGCGGTAAAAAATGCGGTCGTGGTTGTGGATGTGGTCCAAATTGTGGTTGTAGTTGTAGCAAAACCCAACAAACACGCAAGCGCAAACGCAAACACAATCACAAACATATGATGGGTGGTATGGTTTCTAGTCCTGCCTCTGGACCAGTTGGATATCCCTGGAAAGGTGGCGACGAAGCAACTTGGCCAGGTGTCGCTGCAAGTCATGGAACAAATACAAATGGGAGTATAATGTCTAATCATTTTGCCGTAAGTCCTAACGGAATTGCTGTAGGTGGAATTGATTTAGCGCGTTCAACAAGTGACGATCCTATAATAACTCCTCCTATGAATGGTGGAAGAAAGAGAGGAGGCTCCAATAATCAAACGGGTGGGTTTTTTCAAGAAATTGTCAATTTAGGAAGAGGTGTTCATGGTGGGATAAATGGTGGATATTTTGATTTAATAGGTAAGCAACAACCCCTGAGTCAAAATCCTTGGCCAACCGAGCAACCAATTGCGAATACTGGTGCCAGTACAATAACTACGAGTGGAACTTCTCCAAACATAGATAAAATACTTGCGAATGCGAATAATAAGGTTGTTGGTGTATAAATATTTGACGATTTTCGCAAATAATATAATATAATAATAATAATAATATTTTCTTTGTTTATATCATAATCATGTTGAGAGAGATTAAGAAACTATGTACGCCTGCTATGGTATATTTTTTGATAAGTATATCTACCCTTTTAATGATGATTTTTTCAAACCGTAACAATGTGTCTACACTTTGTATGGGAGATTATAAATGTCCTGTAGAAAGTCTATTTTTCATATACCTTGTGAAATTAGCCTATTTATTTATTGTAACTATCATATTAGATTCATTATGTAAGAATGGATACAAGAGCATATCTTGGTTTTTATTGTTGTTACCACTTATATTTTATTTTGTGCTTCTTGGTTTATTCATGGTAAAGCAAAATTCTACAGCTGTTGTTGAACAAGAACAGAAAAAATCATTCTCACCTGAACCATTTATGTAAATACATTTTAAAATATTTTCATTTTTATATTTTGTCAATTGTCAATAAAATATAAAAGGTGTATAAGAAAACAATATGTAAAAAAATACATTAAAAATATATACTCATGATATATTATAATACATATGAGCATAAAATATAATAATGCTACATGGAATATCATTGAAAAGTTTTTTTACGACAACCCACAAGTATTAGTGAAACATCATACAGACGCATACAATGACTTCTTCCGGACAGGAATGAAAAGTATATTCAAAGAGAGAAATCCCGTAATTCTTCAAAAAGAACAGGATCCCAATTCAAAGGAATTTAAATACCGTTGTGAATTATATTTAGGTGGAAAGGACGGTTCAAAGATATATTACGGTAAGCCAGTAATATATGACGATAACCGCGAGCATTTTATGTATCCAAATGAAGCCAGATTACGAAACATGACTTATGGTATAGCAATTCATTACGATTTAGAAGTAGAGTTCAAAATAATGAATGCTACCGGGGAATATGAAGAATCAAGTGTTACCTACGAAAAACTATTTTTAGGAAGATTTCCTATTATGTTGCAGTCCGATCTATGTATCCTAAGTGGTCTTAATCGTGAAGTGAGATATAATATGGGCGAATGTCGTAACGACTATGGTGGATATTTTATTATTGATGGAAAGGAAAAAGTAATCATTAGTCAGGAAAAATTCGCAGATAATATGCTTTATATTAGAGAGAACTATAATGATATTTATAGTCATGGTGCCGATATAAGAACCGTGTCAGAAGATGCTTCCAAGCCTGAAAGAACATTATCCGTGCGAATTGTCGCTCCTACGTCTACGTATACTAATAACCAGATTGTCGTCAATATTCCTAATGTAAGAAAACCAATACCTCTATTTATTGTATTTCGCGCCTTAGGCGTTGTATCAGATAAGGAAATTATTGAATATTGTTTATTAGATTTGGAAGCAAATAGTTCATTAGTTGATTTATTTATTCCATCCGTACATGACGCTAATAAGATATTTACACAAGAAACCGCACTTGAATATATTAAAACATTTACAAAAGGTCACACGACAAATCATGTGTTGGATATTTTAATGAATTATTTTTTACCAAATATTGGTGAATTGAATTTCCAACAAAAAGCCTATTTCTTAGGATACATTGTTAAGAGTTTGCTCATGGTTTTTACCAAGATGGAGGCTCCTACTGATAGAGATAGTTTCAAGTTTAAGCGTGTAGAAGTTCCGGGCATGTTATTATATGATTTGTTTAAAGAGTATTTTAAATTACAACAAGACAATATTAAACTTCGTTTAGATAGTGAGTATAACTTGAAGAAATCCAAAACTATTTATCAGGATGAATCATTTAAGGATTTGATAACCAATAATTATGAGCGCATATTTAACGAGCGAGTTTTAGAGACTGGATTCCGACGAGCATTTAAAGGTGATTGGGGATCACAAGAGCACACAAAAAAATTAGGAGCCGTGCAAGATTTGAATAGATTATCTTACAATAGTTTTATTTCTCATTTAAGAAAAATCAATTTACCAATGGATTCAAGTGCGAAAGTAGTGAAACCTCGCCTTTTACATGGGTCACAGTGGGGTATAATTGATCCAGTGGATACACCCGATGGTGGAAATGTCGGATTTCATAAACACATGGCTATTTCCACTCATATTACAAGCGGTTGTTCAGGATATCCTATGATGAAATTCATGCGAAGCATTTGTAATATGAAATTATTGGAAGAGTGTAGTAATAAATATTTGTACAGTTCTACAAAAGTAATGATAAATGGTGGTTGGATTGGAGTAATTACAACTCCTAGAGAAACTTTACGGTTAATAAAAAAATACAAACGAAACGGATTAATACCTCTTTATACGAGCGTTAATTGGAATATACAAAAGAATGAATTAACTATTTATACTGATTCGGGAAGATTATGTAGACCGGTATTTTATGTAGATGAACAAAATAAACCAAGTTTTAAGAGGAGAGAAGTGTTGGAAAAGTTGAATAGTAATAATTTCACATGGTCGCAATTAATTAGCGGTTTCGCTAAAAAGAAGGATGAAAATTACGACGTCAATACTTGTAAAATATACAAAATTGAAGACTTGTATGATACAGATGATTTTAGTAAATTGGAAAATACGGAAGGTATCATTGATTATTTGGATACGGCAGAAGAAGAATCTACATTAATATCTAATGAATACGATTATGATGAATCTAAACCATATACACATGTAGAAATACATCCATCTTTAATATTAGGTGTTATGGGTAATCAAGTTGTGTTTCCAGAAAATAATCAATTGCCTAGAGATTTATTTTTCTGTGGACAAGCAAAGCAAGCCGTTTCACTTTATAGCTCTAATTTCTTTACCAGAATAGATAAGATGGGTGTAGTATTAAACTATGGTCAATTACCTATAGTAAAAAGCCGATATCTTCAATATATTAATAATGAAGAACATCCTTATGGCGAAAACGTGATTGTAGCTATCATGGTTTATGGTGGATATAATGTAGAAGATTCTATTTTATTTAATGAAGGTTCATTGAAACGGGGTATGTTCAGAACAACTTACTATAATATGTACGAAACGAGAGAAGAGAGTTCAAAAGTAGGAGACAATACAGTTGATTCTCATTTTCAAAATATTGAAGACGCAAATGTGAAAGGCAAAAAATATGGTTATGATTATAGCAACTTGGACAAGTATGGCATTGTGAAAGAAAATACAGAAATGGACGACAAGAAGGTAGTTATTGGCAAGGTCAAGACCAATTTAGAACAGCCAAATACGAGTATAGATTCTTCTGTTTATCCAAAAAAGGGACAATTAGGATTTGTTGACAAGACTTTTATGACAGAAGATGAAGAGGGATTTCGCTTAGCAAAAGTAAGAATTCGTGAGGAAAGAATACCAGCAATTGGTGACAAGTTCTGTAGTCGTTGTGGACAAAAGGGAACAGTTGGTCTAGTTATTCCAGAGGAAGACATGCCGTTTACAGACGATGGTGTGCGTCCCGATATTATTATAAACCCACACGCACTACCATCAAGAATGACAATAGGACAATTGGTAGAAACTCTCATGGGTAAGGCGTGTGTAAATACAGGTGGTTACGGCGATTGTACTGCGTTTGTCAATAAAGGGTCTAAACACGAGATGTTCGGTAAAATATTGACGCAAAACGGGTATAATTCAAGTGGTAATCAATTGTTATATAATGGAATGACTGGCGAACAGTTACAGGCAAATATATTCATCGGTCCAACTTATTATATGCGATTGAAGCATATGGTCAAGGATAAAATCAATTATAGAGCAAGAGGTCCTATTGAAATGTTAACTCATCAAACAGTTGGTGGAAGAGCGAATGATGGTGGGTTAAGAATTGGAGAAATGGAACGTGATGGGGTTATTGCTCATGGTGCAGCTGGATTTTTACAAGAATCCATGTTAACTAGAGGTGATGAATACTACATGGCCGTATGTAATAATACCGGAACCGTAGCAATTTACAACAATAGTCAAAATCTCTTTTTAAGTCCAATGGCAGATGGTCCAATCAAATTTAACACGACAATTGATAATAACTTGAATATTGAAAACGTTTCAAAATATGGACGTCAGTTTAGTATTCT